>Ga0209635_10000027_pt1 | contig 76204 bp, 66 predicted proteins | sample DeeMarSWOR230_32_FD_187463 | JGI IMG/M metagenome (GOLD analysis project Ga0209635, IMG submission 187463) | Marine sediment microbial communities from White Oak River estuary, North Carolina - WOR-2-30_32 (SPAdes) (version 2) | ecosystem: Environmental > Aquatic > Marine > Intertidal zone >...
GAGGTCTGTGAACACGTCGCGGAACTCCTCAAGCTGCTGTATGGCGTTCCGCATCGCCTCGAACTTCGAGACGTGGGTAAGGTTCTCGACTTCCGGGAAGGAACTAACGTCGTTCTGCAGTACCTCGAGCTGCGCTGCTGAGATGTCATCGCGCAGATAGGCCACCACCTCGACGCGCCGCTCGACCGCCTGGAGCGTCACGTCGAGGTTGTAGGCCGCCACGCCGAAGATCCCCAGCACGAACAGGCTGAGCCCAATACTGGTCGCTGAGAGGATGGCGAGCCCGGGCGCGCGGCGCAGCGCGGCTATCGCCTCGCGAACACTATAGTACGCCATCCGAGTTGCCTGAGTCGTACACGATGGCGCCTTCCGAAAGCTCGATAACCCGAAACTGGGAATAGCGACGCACAAGCTCCACGTCGTGCGTCGCCATCAGGACTGCTGTGCCCGAGGCATTGATGTCTCGCATCAGCTCGAAAACGCTGCGTGCGGCTCGCTCGTCGAGATTCCCCATTGGCTCGTCGGCAAGCAGAACGACCGGGTCGTGAATCAGTGCACGCGCGATGGCGATGCGCTGCTGCTCACCGCCGGATAGCTCGTCCGGGTAAGCCCCGGCACGCGCGGCAAGGCCGACGTGCGCCAGCAGCCGCTGCACCTTTGCCTTCATCTCGCTACGGCGGGCCCCAGTGACTTCGAGGGCGAAGGCCAGGTTCTCGGCCGCTGTACGGTCGCGCAGCAGGCGGAAGTTCTGAAACACCATTCCTACGCGGCGGCGCAACTTGGGGATATCGCGCCGCCGCACGCGTCGCGATGAGAATCCAGAGACCCGCACTTCGCCGTCGGTTGGCCACTCGGCCATATGGATGAGCCGCAGCACGGTGGTCTTGCCTGCGCCAGACGGTCCGGTGAGGAAGGCCAACTCACCCTTGCGTAGATGGAACGAGGCGTTCTTCAGGGCGAGCCCCGAGCGCGGGAACTCCTTATAGACGTTGATGAGCTTGATCACGGGACCCGATCCCTGGGGTCGAGCGGCGGGCAGGGGTGGCTGCCTTCATGTCTTGGGCAATCTATTCCAGTTACTTCCTGCCGTCAAAGCGCGCCGCGCGAAGGTCGAGGCCGCGTTCAGCGCTGCCCGCATCGACGCCGGACTCGCACGCCCAGTGCCGGCGATGTCGAACGCTGTGCCGTGATCGGGAGAGGTGCGGGGGAAGGGCAGCCCCAGGGTCACATTGACAGCGCGACCGAAGGCCGCGGTCTTGATCGCCGTCATGCCCACGTCGTGATAGGGGGCGAGAACCGCATCCGCTTCGCCGTGCATGGCGCGCACGAAAACGGTGTCGGCGGGGTAGGGCCCCTGAATCTTGAGCCCCTCACCCCGCAGGCGCGCGATGGCTGGCGCGCAGACACGCACCTCTTCGTCGCCGAAAAGGCCAGCCTCGGATGCGTGGGGGTTGAGGGCGCAGACGGCGAGGCGCGGCTCCTCCAGTCCCCACCAGCGCTTCAGGTCTTGGTGCGTCAGGCGCGCAGCGCACTCCAACCGCTCCGACGTATAGGCCTCTGGCACCTGGCGAAGGGGCATGTGACCGGTGACTAAGACCACACGGAGCGGCGCGCCCAGCACCGTCTCGTCAGCAGCCAGGCAAAGTGCGGTATCTGGTACGCCGGCCAGATCGCGGAGCATCTCCGTGTGGCCGGGCCAGGAATACCCCGCTGCTGCCAGCGCGGACTTGGAGATCGGCGCGGTCACGATGGCATCGACTGCGCCGGAGGCCGCGAGAGAGACGGCCTGCTCTACGGCTCGAGCTGAGATGCTTCCCGCAGCTGCGTCGTCTTGCTCACCGTGCCAGCGCCCCACGGAGATAAGCTCGAATCCCTCGGTCAGAGGCAAGCCCTCCGGGCCGACGAGCACTATGTCCGCGTCGACAAGCGTTGGCTCACGCACAGCACGGACGGCAACCTCGGGACCGATGCCCCGGGGGTCGCCCAGGGTGATCGCGATCCGCGCGCGCCGCACGCTCGCACGCTCTGCTCGGAATCCGCTATCGCGTGTCAGTGCCGCTCTCTAGTCGCACTTTGATGAAGGTTGATTCACGCAGGTCGTTCACGATCTTAAGAACCGTCTTCGCCTGCTGGATCTGCAGGCGAAAATGTTCCCGCACGTCGTCTAGCGTCCATTCGCCTTCGCCGCTCACACTGGTCAGCTGGGCGACGACCCACTTGCTGACACTCGGCAGGCCGGGGACCGCCACGCGGAACGGGCCGATCACGTCGCCCTCTCGAGCCCCCTCGATCGCGTCCTTGTACTCCTGCGGCAGCCGCTCGCGAGGAAGGTCCGTGAGGCTGCTGCGCTCGTCCGGGTCACCGTAGCGGTTGATCAGTGAATCCACGTCAGCGCCGCGGCGAAGGGCCGCTGCCACTTCTTCAGCGAGCTGGCTCGCGCGCTCTGCGTCTTCGTCCGTGTACTGGGGCATGACCAGGATATGACGCGCCAGGCGCTCGTTTGCGCGGATCCGTTCGAGCTGGATGACGTGGTAGCCTATCGCGGTCTCCACGATGTCGCTGATCTCGCCAGCCCGCATATTGAAAAGCGCCTCCTCGAACTTGGGCAGTAACTGGCCGCGCCCTACCCAACCTAACTCGCCACCCGTCTCGCGCGTAGCGATGTCGTCCGAGTATTCGAGCGCCAGCTGCGCGAAATCCTCGCCGGCCCTGGCACGCGAGAGCGCCTGTGCCGCTCGCTCCTGGGCGACGAGCGCTGCTTCGCTGGAGGGGCGCGTGGTGATGACTACCTGCTTCAGGCTGATCATAGCCGGCTTGGGGCCGAGCGCTTCCCTCTGAGCCTCGAAGCGGGCGCGTATCTCGTCCTCGCTCACCGGCACCGGCTGTGCTTGGGATGCCTTCTGCTGCAGATAGCGCTGGAAGAGGAGTTCCGTGCGCGCTTGCTCGCTGAGTTGCATGCGGAACTCGGCAGAAGTGATCCCCCGGCTGCGAAGCGCCTGCTGGAACTCGGCATCCGAGTTGAACCGCTGGCGGATCGTGGCGAGTTGCCCCTCCACCGCCTCCTCCACCTCGCTGTCGCTCACAGTGATGCCCTCGCGCTCTGCGTGTACGACAACTAGAACCTCGTCCACCTTCTGCCTGAGGGCTTCCCGCATGAACTCGCTGAGCTGCTCAGGATCCTCAGGCAGCTGTGCGCCCCGGGCCTGCAGCGCGATGACGTACTCCTGCAGCTCGCTCTGTAGCACGACCGTATCGCCCACGATCGCCACGATGCGATCCACCAACTCGGATGGTTCTTGCGGTACCGCCGCCTCGCTGGGAGCCGTGGAGATACCGAGCTCTAGCCCGAGCGAGAGCAGGGCAGCGGCGGTCAGAGCGCGCCTCAACGTAAGCTTCACGATCGGGGCCCCGGAGTCGCGCCCGGCTCGAACACCTCCTCGGGGGTCACTCGACCTGGCGGACGGAGCTCGACAAGTCGCGCGATGACGGCTGGGAAGCGATCAGAATAGACCTGGACTGCGTGTCCGGCCTCCAGAGCCAGCGCAACGCGCTCGAGCGCGCGCGGGCTACGCTGGCGCGTGAGGACCTCCACCATCACGCGGTCAACCGCCGCCGTGATGGCGCTGTCCCCGGCGAGCAGCTCGTCGCGCTGGAAACCGGCCATGGTGCACGCAACATACAGTTCCCGGACAGCCTCGTCCCGGAGACTATCGGCCTGTGTCTCCGGCAGCGTGTAACCCTGGTCGCGAGCAGTGCTCACGAGCAGCTCGTTCCGCACCATCTCGCGGAGAAGCTCGATGACACGGGCGGAATCGGAGCCGGCAAAGACGTTTCGGGAGTTCGGAGAACCCCTGATGACGAAGTTCGCATACTCGCCGACGGTCAAGGCGCCTCCTCTGTACGTGGCCATCTGGGCGGCGCGCTCGGCCGGGCTCAGTCGTTCCAGCTTGGGCAACAATGCGAGTTGCCTCGCAAGAGGGACGACTCCAGGTGTGAATTGCACATTGGCGGCGTCGAAAAGCGAGTCGATGTACGCTTGCTCCAGTTCCGGCACGCGACGGTCCGTGAGGTCGCGAGTATACGTCTCGCTGACGGTCTCGAAGTCGGGGGACTCCCGGTCGGTGACCTTGAATACGTGGTACCCGAAACTCGACCTGATGACTTCGCTGATTTCGCCCGGCTGCATTCCGAATACTACCTCCTCGACCTCGGGCACCAGGCGACCGCGTTCAAACCAGTCGAGTCGTCCGCCGCGGGATGCGCTGGAAGGATCATCGGAGTAGGCCCTCGCCAGCTCGTCGAAGTCCTCGCCGTTCAAGAGGCGTTCACGGAGGCTCTCGGCGAAGTCGTGCAGGCTGTCGGCCTGCACGGCGCTGGCTGAGCCCGGGACCCGAACGAGGATGTGCTGTGCTTCCACCCGGGCATAGGGCTGCTCACGCTCGTAAGACTCGCGGAGCCGCGACTCTGTGACGCCAGCTTGCTCCATGATTACGTCTTCATGAAGCTGCCACACGAGCTCCTGGTCCATGGCGAGCCCGATGAGCGGCCTGAGGTCCACGTTGCTGAAGGTGTCCGGGCTGGCGAACTCGCTCGCCAGCAGCGTGTAGCCGATCCAGAGGTCGGTGAGTGGGTCGACCACGAGTGGCACGGCAGGCGCGATCTGCTCGGTTGTGGTGGCCAGCAGCTGGGCGGCGTGGTCGATGGTGAGGGTGAACCCGTCCACGCGTGCCACGACATTCTCATGACCTTCCATGCCTTCGCGCATTGCTGCGCAACCCGCGAGCGTGATGGTGAGCAGCAAGATGACTAGCGGCGATCTGTGTCTCTTCATTGTCAACTCGTCGTTACCAGTTCGTCCTGTTCTTCTAGCATTCGTTGCAGTGCTCCGATGACAATCGGCGTAACGTCCCGCGAGCCCGACACGCGGAAGATGAGTGAGAGCGGCTGCAACCGGCGCACTTCCACCTCGACCTCCAGCCCGGCCATCGCCTCTCGCAGTGCGGTGAGTCGCGGGACAACGCCGCGTCGGAAATGTACGCGCGCTGTGCCCTCCATGGCGAGTACTCGCTCGACGCCCAGGCGAGCCCCCAGAATCCTGATCCTGGAGCCAGCCAGTAGCCGCTGCGCCTCGTCAGGCAGATGACCATAGCGGTCTCGCAGCTCGGCCGTGAGGTGCTCTAGTTCGTACAGATCGCTCGCCTTGGCCAGCCTGCGATACAGCTCAAGCTTCTGCGTCTCGTCGGGCACGAAGCTGTCCGGAATGTAGGTTGGACCCGAGATCGTGACCTCAGGCACCTTCGGACGGGCTGCAGCGCTTCCTTCACCGCTCTTCAAGGCGGCCACGGTGTCTTCCAATAGGCGCAGATAGGTGTCGAATCCGACAGTGTGAACGAAGCCGGACTGCTCAGTGCCCAACAGGTTTCCGGCGCCTCGCAACTCGAGGTCCTTGAGGGCGAGTCGGTATCCAGCGCCGAGGTCGGTGTGCATCTCCAGCAACTGCAGTCGGCGCTGTGTTTCGGGCGGTAGGTTCGGCGGGACGATGAGGTAGCAGTAGGCGCGCTGGTGCGAGCGTCCTACGCGTCCACGCAGCTGATAGAGCTGGGCCAAGCCGAAGTAGTCAGCTCTGTGGATGATCATCGTGTTGGCGTTCGGCACGTCGAGGCCGTTCTCGATGATTGCTGTGGCGAGGAGGACGTGGATCTCTCCGCGCACGAACGCAGCCATCACCTTCTCAAGCCTGCGCTCGGGCATCTGGCCGTGCGCGATGTCGACGCGCAGGTCAGGTAGCAGGCGCCGGACCTTGGCAGCCACCTCCGCGATCGTCTCGACGCGGTTGTGGACGAAGAACACCTGGCCTCCACGGTCCACCTCCAACCGGACGGCGTCGTCGATGGTCGCATCATCCCACGTCACCACGTGCGTGATGATCGGCTGCCGGTCGCGTGGTGGTGTCCGGATAACTGCGAGATCGCGCAATCCGCTGAGCGAGAGATAGAGCGTGCGCGGGATCGGTGTGGCTGTCATAGTGAGGACGTCAATACTGCGTCTGAGCGTCTTGAGGCGCTCCTTGTGGGTCACACCGAACTGCTGTTCCTCGTCGATCACCAGCAGGCCCAGGTCCCTGAAGCGGACATCGGCCGACAGAAGGCGGTGTGTGCCGATGACGATGTCGATAGCACCCTCGCCCAGCTTGCCCACCACCTGTTGCTGCTCCTTGGCGGTTCGGAAGCGAGAGAGCGCCTCGATCACCACCGGGTATTCAGCGAGCCGGGCACGGAACGTTTGGAGATGCTGTTCGACGAGCACCGTGGTGGGTGCCAGAATCGCCACTTGCTTCCCGTCCAGCACGGCCTTGAAGGCGGCTCGGATGGCGATCTCTGTCTTGCCGTAGCCGACGTCCCCACAGACTAGCAGGTCCATGGGTCGCGGGTCCTCCATGGCACGCTTGACCGCCTCTGCCACATGCTCCTGATCAGGCGTCTCCTGGTAGATGAAGGCGGATTCCAGCTCGCGCTGCCAGCGGGAGTCGGGGCTGAAAGCGTGAGCCTTGGCGACGCGGCGGGCGGCGTAGAGCTCTAGCAACTCGGCGGCCATCGTCTGGATCGCGTCCTGTGTGCGCTTCTTGAGACGCTGCCAGCTCTTGCTGCCCAGCCGGTGCAGCCGCGGCGCGGGTCGCTGATCGCCGTTCCCGTCTACCTCTGAGATCCAGCGTTCCACCAGGTCGGCGCGGTAATGCGGGACGCGCAAGATGTCGCCGCCACGGTACTCGATGACCAGCGTTTCCAGCTCCTCGCCAGCGATCTCGACGTGCTCCAGCCCACGGTAGCGCCCGATACCGTGATCGAGGTGCACGACGTAGTCACCGGGTGTGAGTGCCGACAACGTCTCCAGCGCGCCCCGGCTGACGTTGCGCGGACGCCGCAGCGGGCGGCGTGCACGCCGAAAGATCTCGTGGTCGGTGAACAGCCAGAGGGGCGGCTCCGCGTTGTCGATGATGAACCCGCCGGCCAGCGGGCCGAGCCCCATCGTGATCTTGTGGAGGATGGCAGCACCGGCCGCGTCTTCGAGGATCTCCTCGAGACGCTCGAGCTGGCCTTGGTTGTCACAGAGGATGAGCACGCGAGCGCCGGCACGAACGGCGCCCTGCAGCGCCGTTACGAGCCGCTCGATACGCCGGTCGATCGCGGGTATTGGTCGGATCCGGAAATCACTGTCGGCGGCGCGCGTGTCCGCAACGACGCGGAGTCGTCCGAACCGACGCAGTTCGGCATGGACAGACCCCGGCGGGTGTTGGTAGCGGTCCGGTGTCTCACTGCGCCGGCAGAGCTCCTCCCAGCTGCGCTGGCGCTCCCTCGCCGCTGCGTCTGCGTCGGTCTCTAGGACCAGCGTGGATTCAGGCAAGAGCTCCAGAAGGCTCCCCGTTGTGCTGACCCGTCCCCCGCTGGCGGTGTGCTGCACGACTTCGTCCCGGGCGGGGAAGCTGACCGGCAGCAGGCGGACTGTCTCCAATCGGGCGATGGAACGCTGGTCCAGGACGTCAAACGACCGGATCGATTCGATACGATCCGCCGAGAACTCGAGTCGTGCCGGATCCAGTGTGGTGACGGGGTAGACGTCGACGATGCCGCCGCGCACCGAGAATTCGCCTACGGCCTCCACCATGGGGACCCTCTGGTAGCCCGCGTTCTCGAGAGCGGCTGTGAGCGTGTCGCGAGCGATCTCCTCACCGACGGCAAGTCGGATCTCCAGGTCGACCCAGCTGGCGGGCACAGGGAAGCGTTCGCTCAGCGCCCGGCCAGTGGTCACGAGAATGCGCGTGCGCCGGGATAGCAGCCCTTGCAGCGCATCTACACGGCGGGCCGAGATCTCGATGTGCGGGTCTTCGAGGTCGGGGTGTACCGACTCCCGCTGCGGGAAGACGCGGGCCCGGCCGGGCATCAGAGCGTCCAGATCCGCCTCGAATTCCTCAGCGATTGGCACGGTGGGGGCGACGAGGAGCAGTTGACGCGCGGCAGCGGCTTCGACCAGCCCGGCTGCTAGAACCACGGGTGCGGACCCGGCGAGTCCGGTCAGGGTGTGTTCCACGCCTGGTCCCGGCAACCGATCTATCAACCGCTTGAACTCCGCTGTACTGCGGAGACTTTCCGTGATCACCGTCGCTTCGTTTCCCTTCGCGGTCGACCTGCAGCGGCCAACGATGCCTCCCCAATAGACAGGACGAGAAGTAGCACAACAAGGGGCCGCCACGCTGGGCGCCCGCGTCGCGTCCTGAAGATGCTCTGCTGCCAGCCCGCCAGACTGGTTTCACGCTGCCACGACCAGCGCGCGCCTGGGAGGACTAGCTGCAACTCGCTCGGCTGCCCGGGTGCGAGGTCGGACTCGATGAGCGGCGCGTTTACCGAGAAGGCCATGATTCTCCGTTCACCGTCGAGGACGGCGTAATTGCCGGCCTCTGCCGCTCGGTACCAGGCGCCGCCCTCCGCCGGCCTCCTGGATCCGTCCGGGTGCTCGACGAGATCGGCGCGGGGCGGCAGCCGTATCGGAGAGAGCCCCTCGAACACGGTCGGGTCGATCCCGCCCCCTCGTGCCCAGTCGCCGACCAGAGCATCCAGGAAGGGCACCATCACGGCGCTGACCGGGAGCTCCGAGGCCTCCGGCGTGAGTGGAGATGCAAGTAGCAGGTACGCCGCACCCGCCGCCGTGGTTCCCCGCAGCAGCCACGGTTCACCGCCGCTCAGCTGCAGCATCACGGTGTCCTCCGTGACGCCGCTGGGAATCAGGCGGTAGAGCTGGCGGAACTCCAGGCCGGCAAGCCCCGCGAGCCCCGCTCCCTCCGCCAGGTGTGCGGCTCCCCTTCGGTCCTCGGACCGGTAGCGCCACGGTACTCGCGCACGGCCCAGACGGGAGTTCAAGCGCGGGAGGTCGACGGGGTCTGCGGGCGGGACGACGATGACGGATCGGCCTGTGGCCAGCCCGGCCTCGAGACGCGTTCCAGCAGTCGCCAGCCAGACCTCGGCGGCGGTCGGTTCCACCTGCCTGACCCGTCCGCCGTGCTCCAGGGCGTCGAGGGCGTGGCCCAGGAAGCCGCCGGCGTCGCCCAGCAGGGCGACCCGCGGCGCGGGCTGAACGTGCCAGGTGAAATAGCGACGGTCATCTGCTGACAGGCCGTATCGGTCGATCTCCACGTAGCCCTGGACCCAGCCGCTGTCCTGCGGAGGCAAGGTGAGGAGTGCCGTGGCGCCGAAGGCCGCTTCCGCCATGGCAGTGGCATCGTCGCCCTGCACGAGTCTGACCAGGCTGGACTCAGCAGGCATCTCGGGCCCGAACCAGTGCAGCGGCAGGGAGACTTTCGTCTGCTGGCCGACACGCAACGGCGCGACCTCCGGTTCGGCATCCCCGGCAGCCCCGTTGCCCTGGGGTGTGACGTCCGGGGCGTACACGATGACCGAGAGACTCCGGCCAGCCTCGGGCAACTCTTCTCTCGGGCCCCTCGCGCCGGCTGTCAGCGAGACACACTGCAGATCGGTGAAGACGTGCATCTCCCGAGCGCGCTCGCGCTCAGATTCGAGCCAGGCGGCGGCCTGACGGATCGCGCCTGGCAGGTCGGCCAGCGCTGCAGCGGCGCGGAGGCTCACCAGGTACTCGCGGACCGCACCAGCCCCGAGCGCGACTGCCGCCTCATCCGGCCGCACGGCGCTGAACAATGCAACGCGATCATCGGGGGTGGCTTGCTCGAGGTCGACCCGGGCTCTCTCCGCATAGAGGTCGAGTAGATGCCGATCGCCGAGAAGTCGGCTGGCGCTCTGCGATTCGTCGATAACGATCGCCAGGGCCGTCGGTCGGTGGTCGGTCGGACCGCCGTGCCCGAGCAGCGGGCCCATGGCTGCGATCGCCAGTAAGAGTACGATGAGGAGCCGGGCGGCTAGGAGCAGCAGGTAGCGCAGGCGTAGACGCTGTGCGTGCTGCTGCTCGGCCTGGCGCAGGTAGCGAACGGCGGGGAAGCTGACGCGACGCGCTTCTCGTCGGCGCATCAAGTGCAGGGCGATGGGGATCGCCACAGCCAGCGCCGCCAGGCTAAGCACAGGGTGGAGGAAATCGATCATGCCAGGCGCGAACGCGTGTGCAGGCACTCGCCGAGCGCGAGTGCCAAAGGCTGATCGGTGGCGATCGTATGGTAGTCGATGCCTTGAGAGCCACAGGCCCGACGCCACGCGTCGAGTGAACGGGCCACGGCTGCACGGTATTCCACTCGCAGATCCGCAGAGCGGGCTGCAACCTCGTCGCCGGTTTCCGGATCGACGAAGACTGCGTCGCCGCTCCCCGGTAGCTCTAGCTCACCGGGGTCGAGTACATGAAAGACCAGCGGCTCGTGCCCCTGATGGCGGAGGTGATTCAGCGCTCGGCGTGTCCGCGCCTCGTCAACCAACAGGTCAGAGATCAGAACGACCAGTCCCCGGCGTGGCGTTCCCCTGGCCAGCTCCTCGAGCGCTTGCCCGGCCGCGCTGAGTTGCCCCGGCGCTTGGGCTGCGAGCTGCCGCACGATCTCCGCCCAGTGTGCGATAGTGCCACGCAGTGGCAACCGGCTCATCACGCGTTCCGCGAAGCAGATCAGCGAGGTGAGGTCGCCCTGCCGGATCAGCAGCAGGGTCAAGCTGGCCGCCAATCGCTTGCCGTACTCCAGCTTGGTCAGCAGGCCATTCGTGCGACTCCGCCAGTCCATCGAGCGGCTGATGTCCAGGCAGATGTGGGCCGCGAGGTTCGTCTCCTCCTCGTACTGCTTCAGAAAGAAGCGGTCCGAGCGACCGTACATCCTCCAGTCGACGAAGCGGAAGTCGTCCCCGGGGCGATAAGCACGGTGCTCCGCGAATTCGGCGGAGAACCCCCGGCTGGGCGAGCTGTGCAGGCCCGCAACGAAGCCCTGCACTACGGCCCTTGCGATAAGCTCCAGGCCGCCCAGGGCGTCAAGCTCGGCGGGATCAAGCAGGTCGGGCCTCTTGTAACGCTCGCTTTTCATGGAACCCCAAGATTAGTCTCGCCACGCCGCTGCAAGGTTGCTTGAGCACACTTTGTGGGTTCGCGACTCGATCAGCCAAACATAACCGGGCTGGACGTCGAGGGGCTATCTGGGGTACGGTACAGCTACGTCGGCTCCCGACGTTGCCCGGCGGGTACCGAACCGGGTAAGATCGAGGGGCGTGGGCGCGGATATTGGGGGTTGAGGCAGGAGGCCGGAGGTGAAGGCAAGATACGGAAGTCTCATCTCGCTGTTGGCCACAGCGCTCTGGCTGGGTTGCCAAGCTGCACCGGGGTCGCCCGAACGGGACTACGACATCACTCCGGGCGACGTGCGGGCTCGGATCTTCTTCCTCGCGTCCGACAGACTGCGCGGACGTGACACGCCGAGCCAGGGGCTCGACATCGCTGCCGGCTACATTCGCTCGGAGTTCCACCGCGTGGGCCTGGAGCCGCCCCCTGGCGGCTATGAGCAGCGCTACCTGCTGGTGATGAGCGAGATGGGTGCGGGCTGGTCGCTCACTCTACGGCGCGGCGACCGCCGGGCAGTCCTTCGCCAGCATAGCGACTTCTGGGGCCTCCCCTGGGCGGCGGGCACGGTGGAGGGAAGGCTGCGGTTCGTGGGAGCCGAGCCGCCTGCTGCAACGGCCGTTGCCGGTGACCCGGCGGTCTGGATGGCGTACTTGCGGCCCGATGTGATGCCGCGGCAGTGGCTCAGCGCGGCCGCAGCAGCCGGTGCGGTCGGCCTCATCCTGGTCGCGCCGGCGGAGCTGGCGCCGTATCTGCGAGAGTGGGGCTGGGACGACGAGGTGGTGTACGAGATGGGCGACGTGGAAGCGAGCCTGCCTGGTGCCCTGGTGTCCGAGGCTGCGATGGCCGCAGCCCTCGAGCGGCTGGGGTTGGAAACCCAGCCGGCGGGCGGTCCGCCGCTGCATGGTGAGATCGACGCGCGGGCCCAGCTGACTGCTGATCTGCGGGTCGAGGTCTTCACCGCACCCAACGTGCTGGGAATCCTCCCAGGTCGAGATGCGGAGCTCGGCGAGGAGTACGTGCTCCTGAGCGCTCACATGGACGGTCTCGGTGTTGGTGTACCGGTGGACGGCGACTCGATCTACAACGGGGCCGATGACAACGCCTCGGGCACAGCAGCTATCCTGGAGATGGCTGAAGCGGCGGCAGCACTTCGCAAGCGGCCACGACGATCCCTGGCCTTTCTGGCGGTGAGCGGCGAGGAGAAGGGACTGCTGGGCTCTACGGCGTTCGTCACTCAGCCTCCGATTCCGCTGGAACGGATCGTCGCCAACATCAACATCGATATGATCGGCCGCAACTGGGAGGATACGATCGCGGTCATCGGCAAGCCGTACTCAACGTTGGGGATGTTGGCCGACAGCGTGGCGGCTGCACATCCCGAGCTGAGCATGACGGTCGTTGGTGATATTTGGCCGAGCGACGGCTTCTTCTTCCGGTCGGACCAGTTCAGCTTCGCTCGCAAGGGCATCCCAGCGCTGTTTTTCTTCAACGGCGTGCACGAGGACTATCACCGGCCTTCCGACGAAGCTCAGAAGGTCAAGTTCCGCAAGGCAGCGCGCATCACACGTCTCGTCTTCGAGCTGGCGCTCGCAATAGCGAACGCCGAAGAACCGCCCGACTGGGATCCACAGGCGCGGGCCCGGATCGTTGGTGGCGACCGTTGATCCGTTTCGGACCTGCCGGCTGGAGCTATCCCGATTGGCAGGGCGTGGTCTATCCTGATCGGCCGCCGAAGGGCTTCGATCCGCTCGCCTACCTGGCGCGCTACTTCGACACCATCGAGGTCAATTCCACATTCTACCGACCTCCACGCCCCGAGGTGACGAGACGCTGGGTCCGCCGTGTGGCTGAGAGACCTGACTTCAGGTTCACGGCGAAGCTCTGGCAGCGTTTCACGCATCAGCGTGAAGAGGCCCCGACCGCCGAGGAAGTGGATGCGGTGCGAGCCGGTCTCGACCCGCTGGCAGAGCGTCAGCGCTTAGGTGCAGTGCTCATCCAGTTCCCCTGGTCGTTCAAGGCGAACCAAGAATCGCTGGAGTGGCTGGACGACGTCGCGTCCGCCTTCTCGGACTATCCCCTGGTCGTAGAAGTCCGGCACGCGTCTTGGAACCGGCCGAAGTTCTATCAGTGGCTGGGCGAGCGCGGCTTGGGCTTCGTGAACATCGATCAGCCGGTCTTCAGCCGCTCGCTGGCACCCACGGCCGAGGCGAGTGGCCGCGTGGGGTACGTACGCTTACACGGGCGAAACTACGACGACTGGTTTCGCGAGGACGCAGGCCGTGACGCCCGCTACGACTACCTCTACGATCGTCAGGAGCTGGAACCCTGGGTCGCGCGGATACGCGAGTTGGCGGAGGGTGGTACCGTGGAGGATGTTTATGTCGTCACCAACAACCACTACCGGGGTCAGGCGGTGGCGAACGCCATCATGCTGGCAGCGATGTCCCGTGGCCGGCTCCAGAAAGCGCCTGAGCCCGTCATGGAGGCGTTCCCCGAGGCGCTGGCTGGCCTGGCGGACGCCGACCCGGGCCCGCAAACGCGGCTGATCTGACCTGCGGCGGACCGCCGCCGCAGGTCAGATCAGTATCCGGAACCCGTCCCCCAGACGCTGATCGAGAGTGCGGTCACCAGACCGTCGCCGCCTGCGACCCCCCAGCGTCCGATCGCGAAGTCGGTGTGGACCGGGCCAATGTAGATCCCCAAGCCGCCCGTGTAGGCGAGCTGGGAGAAATCGGTCGCCAGACCGGCACGCAGTGGCAGGGCTGGGATCAAGCGAAGCTCCCCGCCCACCGCGAACGTGCGGTCCCAGCTGGCGCGCAGTGTTCCCCCGATGAGCTCGGTGTAGTCCGCTGACACGTTGAGGTTGGGACTCAAGCGATACGCGGCGGCGAGACGCAGACGCTTGGGTACGTCTGCCTCCTTGAGCGTCTCTACGATGCGCTGCTGTTCGTCGGGGGCGAGCTCGCTGAACGTGCGTGTCGTGTCGGTGAGGGTCGTGCTGTCGAAATCGGCCGTTATGGAATAGGAAGTCAGCTCGAATTCCTCTTCGTTCCAGGAGATGTTGGCGAACGCGTTCTGGAGCGAGACTCCGAGGGTCAGCAGCGAGTCGTAGTCCATGGCCGCGCCGAGATCCACGGACCAGACTCGGCCGGCATCGGCATCGGTCGAATTCATCACGTCAGCCTCCGCGTCAAGGACCAGCGGATCCGATGTGAGGAGGCTTCCTCTATCGTTCAGCTGCACAAAGCCGTGGGCCACGCCGTACCTGACCGTGGCGCCGACGGCGAACTGCGTGTTCAGCCAGTCGAGCGCCGGGATGTTGAAGGGCTGGGCATAGGAGGCAAAGGCGGTACTCATCGCCCACGCCTGCGCGTGCGATCTCTCCAGACTGAAGTCGCCCCCGGTTCCGTCTTCACCGACGTTGCCGAAGAGCAGGAGTTCCAATGCATCAGGTGAGACTTCGAGGTTGCCCGCGCCAACCGCGCCGACGCCGAACGCGAATCGCCCAATGCTGGCCGCGACCGCATGAGCGCCAACATCGAAGCTGAGCTCGAACATCCGGTCAGGGTCGTCCTGCCGGATGTCGGCGAGGAGTTCCGACTTGGTCGCGTCGTCGATGTACTCGCCGTAGAGATCGGCGATCTGGCCATAGCTGAGTGAGTTGTTGTTCAGGTAGACACTCGCCCCGGGCAATCCGATCGAGAAGCTCGGTCGATCAGGCAACCCCAGGTTCGCCGGGTTCCAGAAGGGCGCCTCGTAGCCGCGCGCCCGCGCCATGTACGAGTTGGCCAGCGCGAAGCTGCGGGCACTCGGGGCCGGCGACTGCGCACCAGCTTCTCCGGCAGCGCAAGCCAGCAGCGCGCAAGCGATCGTTACAATCCGATGGCGTTTCATAGTAACTCTCCCGCTACCCGCCGACTCTGATCTTACTCGTCACCGTCAGCTCGGTGTCCAGCGTCAGGTCTGGCGTCAGGCGACTGAGGTTGGGGCGGCCGAAGTCGGTCCGCGTGCCCGAGGCGACGCCCCGGTAGCCGACGTAGACAGAATCGGGATTAGGGAAGCGCTCGATGCACTCGATCTGCTCCTTGTTCAGCTCGCCGTACTGAGGCACGCCCGCTGTGAACACCAGCCCGCGCAGGCGCACCTCCCGGTCCGGCATGTCGGAGAATAGGTCCACTTCCGAGCCAGCGATGGAGACTTCGAGTGTGCCGTCGACCTCGACATTGTGGACCAGCACGAGCTCGTACGTCGCGCTGTCGACTCGCTCCGCAAGCTCCTGACGGAAATCTTGATCGACCTCGGCCGTGAAGCGCTCATCCAGCGTGTCGCCGTCAACCAGGACTGTAACGGCGGCGGCCACGATCTCGTCAAGTGCTGCGTCGAGCACTACGCTCAGGTTGTTGTCGATCTGGACTGTCTGGCCGTCGTCTGGGGAGGAGGCGTGGAACCAGACCCGGAAACCGTCGGTCAGCTGTGCCGGTCCGATGTCGAGCACGTACTCGAGCGTGTCGCCCGCTGGGAGGGGCTCCGAGGCGCCGCTGATGAGCAGGCTGTCGATCAGTGCTCCGCTCGCGAGATCGCGCACCGCTAGAGCGACGTAACCCGGTGGGTCAGCGGTCGGCCTCAGAGGGTCGAAGTTGAGGTTGTTGCGAACCCGCAGGGTCAGCGCGGCACTGAGGATCTCGACCGAGACGAGGTCCGTGTCGCTGAACGGCACTACTAGCGAGTCAGTGTACTCGAACGTCGGAACCGCCACGGTCTGACCCGCCAGTGCCAAGCAGGCAGGGCACATCTCGCCGAGGCTGTAAGCCGTGTCCTGCTGTTGAGCCTCTACGCGGAAGACGGCCTGCCCGTCCAGCGAGTCGGCAGTGATGAGCGCCGGCAGAAAGTCGACGATCGACATGGGGTCAGAGCTGAACGGGGCCATGACCCGGATGTCCCATTCTGGGGCCTTGGGCAACTCGCAGGCGGCCAGGACGGCCAGCCCGACGCCGGCCGCTGACAGCAGCAGGGGGCGCAGTCGCGAGACAGCTGGCCTGATGATCGCTAGCACCGGAACCTCCATTGTGAGTGTCTGGGGAGAGGGCGACGCCGGAGCAGGCTGGTCGGCGGGACCGGGAAGCATCGTTCCCGTGGCGGACCGGGTCCCCGCCGGCCTAAAGGTACCCCGCAACTCCCTCGAAGTTTCGAGCCGCGCTCCGTCCTCCCACGTCGGGAGCCGCCGCTCTATATTTAGCCGCTGCACCTCCGCATCGGCTGCGTGCACCCGTCGCGGCGACGGGGTCTCAGCTGTGATCGCTGTAACCAGCGGCCGGATCGAAGCCCCAGGTGTTGGGCCGGCCAGGAGCAGGCACGCGAGACAGGTTTCGGCTTTGGGCTATCGTACTTGCGTCATCCTGAGTACCTACAACCAGCCGTATCATCTCGAGCGGACCTTGTGGGGCTACGCGCGCCAGTCATGGCAAGACTTCCAGCTGGTGGTGGCAGATGACGGCTCGGGCCCCGAGACGCGCGAGCTTCTCGATCGGTGGCGGCGAGAGGCGGGTCTGGATCTCAAACACGTCTGGCAGGAGGATCGCGGCTTCCGCAAGAACGAGATATTGAACCGTGCGATACTCGCGACGGATGCGGACTATCTCATCTTCTCGGATGGGGACTGTGTCCCGCGGGATGACTTCGTCGGGGTGCACGTGCGACATGCAGCGCCAGGACGCTTCCTGTCAGGGGGGGCTCTGTGGCTCTCGCAGCAGCTGACCGATCAGATCAGGGTGGACGACGTTCGGAGCGGTCGGGCCATGGAGCCGAGCTGGTTGCTTGAGCGAGGTTGGCGCCCGCGCCATCGGCGGCTGCGCTTGATACGGGCAGCGCGTCTCGCTACAGCCCTCGATTGTCTCACGCCGACCGCTGCCACGTGGAACGGCCATAACGCGTCGACTTGGCGTCAGCATCTGATCGACGTGAACGGGTACGATATGGATCTCGGTTACGGGAACGAGGACCGCGCGCTGGGTACTCGGCTCCAAAACTCGGGGCTTCGCGGAAAGAGCGTGCGTTATCGCGCGCCGCTACTTCATCTGGCACACGAACGCCCGTATCGCGATCGGTCGGTCATCGACCGCAATCGTCGGGTGCGCGAGCAGCTCGCGCGCAGTGGCGCGGTCCGCGCACGCGTGGGCATCAGTGAACTCCGATAGCGGGCAGGATCGGGCAACGGCGTTGTGACAGAGGCGCTAGCGGCCATGACGGCTTCGGCCGGGCACAGCGCGAGCCCAGCGATTGACCGGAGATAGAAAGTGGGGGCTTAAGGCCATGTCTGGCGTGCCCAAAGCTGACTGGATCGTCGGGGTCGACATCGGCGGTACCAATCTGAACGTGGGTGTCGTTCCGTTGGCAGGAGGGCCACCGATCGCCTTTCGGACGCAGCCGACGGAGCCGCAGCGAGGCGCCAAGTTCATCGTCGATCGCGTCGTGAGCATGATCAAGACTGCGATCGGGGAGGTGATGGAGGAGAAGAAGTGCGGGCTCGAGGACTTCGCAGGTGTGGGCATTGGATCCCCCGGGCCGCTCGATCGCAAGACGGGTACGGTGATCTCCACCCCGAACCTCGGCTGGCGGAACTTCCCCTTGCGCGACCTGATCCAGAACGCCGTGGGCTTGCCGGCGACCCTGGACAACGACGCGAACGCGGCCACGTACGGGGAGTGGTGGATGGGCGCAGGGCGTGACACGCGCACACTGGTGGGCGTGACGTTGGGGACGGGGATCGGTGGGGGGATCGTGTTCAACGGCGAACTCTACCACGGCGCCTCCGACGCGGCGGCGGAGATCGGTCATATGACGATCGACTCCACGGGCCGCAAGTGCAATTGCGGCAACTACGGCTGCCTGGAGGCGTACGCTTCGGGGCCGGCGATCGCAGCGCGTGCGATTGAAGGTCTCGAGTTCGGCGCCCAATCGATCCTGCCCGAGCTCGCAGGCGACCTTCGGGACATTACGGCCGAGATGGTGTCCGAGGCCGTGGTGAGAGGTGATGCCTACGCTACGGAGGTCATCAACGACACCGCCAAGTTCCTGGGTGTGGGGCTCGCCAACCTCATCAACCTCCTCAACCCGGAGGTGTTAGTGATCTTCGGCGGGGTGGCGCGAGCCGGTGATCACCTGTTCGTTCCGCTGCGTGCTGAGGTACGTCGGCGAGCGTTCCGGGTGGCCGAGGAAGCCTGCCGCATTGTCCCGTCGGAGCTCGGAGGCAAAGCCGGAGTGATCGGCGCAGTCGCCTGCTTCAAGAGGGAGATCTACGGCGCGCTGTGACGGCGCTGAGCTGGTGGCCCTCGCGTGTGTAGGGGGAAACGATTAGCTTGGTTGTCGGTACCCTCCTCGATCCGCTCCCTGCGTCAGGACGCGGTGCTGCCGGGCCGGCGAACGCGACGGGAGGAGCTTCGACCGACCCAGTGCAGCTTGTGACCCCTGGGTGCTAGGGTATGCCCATTCTCGGGGTCATTGGGACGATGGTGTGGGACACGATCTGGCGTCAGTCGGACGTCGGATCGCCGGTGCAGGAGTGGGGCGGGATCAGCTACGCGCTTGCGGCTGCCGACGCGGTCGCGCCGCGTGCCTATCAGGTGAGACCTCTCATCAAGCTGGGGCGCGATCTGGCGGAGCGGGGGTTCCGCTTTCTCCGGGAGCTTTCGGTCATCGAGACCGACGCGACGGTTTCCATCGTCGACGCGCCCAACCCGCGTGTGGAGCTACGCTACACGGGCGGCAAGCGCCGCAGCGAACGGCTGCGCGGCGGTGTGCCGCCCTGGACGTGGGCGGAGTTGGCGCCCCGGATTGCCGGGTGCGACGCAGTGTACGTGAACTTCATCACCGGGAGCGAGTTCGATCTGGAGGTCGCGCAGCAGTTACGGCGGTCGTTCGAAGGCCCCATCTACGTCGACATTCATTCACTGCTGCTGGCGACAGGCCCCGGCGGCGAGCGCTACCGTCGTTCGCTCGACCGTTGGTCAGACTGGCTACGCTGTTTCGACGTGGTGCAACTCAACGAGGATGAGCTTCGCGCACTGAGCTCCCATTGGGGAGATCCGTGGGAGTTTGCCGCTGCCGTAGTCGGCGGCGAGTCCCAGTTGCTCTTCGTGACGCTGGGACCGAGCGGTGCGGCCTATGTGATGGCCGCAGACGCGCTGCCGCTAGGTCGAACGGGGCGAAGCAGTATTGACAGCCACGCTGCAGTTCGCACGGGCCGGGTAGGAGTGGTGGCTGTGGAGGGTGGCGACCCGACAGGTTGCGGCGATGTTTGGGGAATGACCGTGTACCGAGCCCTGCTCGCCGGCCACGATGTGGAGCAGGCGATACAGCTCGGCAACGCCGCTGCCAGCCGAAATGTGGCACATTGCGGCGCATCGGGGCTGAATCGCTTCTTGAGAGGTGAGATCGAGCTTGCCTAGTCGCTTGCAGCCGTCGAGGGGCAGCCGGTGACGACGCACGTGCTTCCGGTGCCGGAGACCCTGGATGATCGGGGGTTCGAGACCTTGGTCGCCAGCTGGGTCAGTGTGGAGGGCGGCCGCATGCTGCTTGATGCTCGCCACGTCCGCTGGGTGAGCCCCTACGGGATCCTCGGGCTGCTGGCGGCTGGAGCGGCCTCGGTGAGCCGGTCGGGCGAGCGGCCGTTGCTGCAGCCTCCGGAGAATAAGGAAGTCGTCAGCTACCTCGCTCGCATAGGGTTCTACGAGCAGGCGCACCGAGTGTTTGATTTTCATGAGCGGGTGAGGAGACGCCCTGCCGGCGAATCGGATGCTCTGCTGGAGATCACGCCGATCCAGTCGCATCAAGACGTCCACGATGTGGTGGATCGCGTGCGTGATCGGGCCGCTGCGATTCTAGGCAAGCGGCTCGGTTATCCGCCGCCGGCGGTGCTTCACTTCAGCGTGATCCTCTCCGAGGTGTGTCAGAACATTGTCGAGCATGCTGGCGCCGACGGTTGGGTCTCAGCTCAGACCTACAACTGGAAGCAGAGGCTGGGACGCCAGGTTGTCGTCATCGCCGTGACCGACGTGGGTATGGGTTTCCGCGGCTCACTGGCGCGGGAGCATGCTCAGCGTTACGGTGATCGCTGGTCGGACGAGACCGCGCTGGAAGCGGCGTTCTTGCACGGCGTCTCCCGCTACCGCGACCCGGGTCGCGGCCAAGGCCTGCAAGGAATCCGCAAGCAGGTATCGCGCTGGAACGGTCTTTTCACTATAAGGAGTGGGACGGCGCAGATCGCCGAGGTGCCCGATTGGATCGACAAGGAACCGATCGCGGGCGACCTGCCTGATTTTCCGGGAGCTCAGATACAAGTCGTGCTGCCGCAGCTCATCCCGTCGGGCGGCAGTGGCGAAGGAGGGCGTGGGGATGGGTGATCCGGCGACGAGAGGAATGGCTGTGGGTGTCGAGACGGTGCTTCACACTCGGGTGGCGACGCTGTACAGCAACCTCGTGACGAGGCCGACGGGCCGTGCAGTGCGGGTGGCGATCCAACAGCAGATTCAGGACTGCGGCGGCCCTTGCCTATCGGTCCTCGATTTCTCGCACGTGGGCGTGATCGATTTCAGCTGCGCCGACGAGGTGATCGCCAAGCTGTTGCGGAAGTACCGGCGGCCGGACCGACCCTCTGAGGCCTTCTTCCTGGCACATGGTGTCTCGGAGCATCACAGAGACTTGATCGAGGCGGTCCTCCAGCGCCATAACCTGCTCCTGGTGGCGGTGGAGTCGGGGCGGCCAACGCTGTGGGGCCCAGCCCCGGCGCGGCTGCGTGCGGCGTGGGATTGTCTCAACCGGCTGGGCTGTGCCTTCAGCGCCGAGTTCGCCTCGGCTCGCGGCGTGAGTCCCCATGCGGCCAGTTCCTGGCTGAAGCGCCTGGCGAACTGGCGCGTGGCCGTACGCGAGGCCAGCGGGCGCTTTGCCAGCCTGTCGGCCATCCTCGAGCGCCCTCCGGGCTATCGTAGGGAGGCGGTGGAGATGAGTCCCTATGGCATCGCGGCGGAGAACCGCGCGCCGTATGGCCCGGAGGGCGAGGCGGCCGACCGTGTTGCAGCCGGCGCAGAAGACGTGACCGCCTTCCCACCGGAGTCGGAAGAGATCGATCAACTGCCGGCTTGGTGAACGTCTAGCTGGATGAGCGGGAGTAGTAGTAGTCGAAGTAGTAGCGGTCAGCGCCACGCTGGAGTACGATCTCGTTCAGGACCGCGCCGACGACTCTAGCCCCCACCCTGCGCAGCTGCTGGATCGCCTGCCAGCCCGCGCGCCGATCGGTTTCGCCGGCTTTCACCACGAGCACCGCCCCATCCACCAGCGCGGCCAGCACCGATGCATCGGTGACTGCCAGCACCGGAGGTGTGTCGAACAACACCCAGCGGTATTCCTCGCGCCAGGAGGCGAGCAGTTTGGCCATGGCCTGCGATCCCAACAGCTCAGACGGGTTAGGCGGTCGCTTGCCGGCCGGGAGGAGGTCCAGGGCGGGGCGAACGGCCGGCCTGATGGCCTCGCGTGGGTCGAGTTCGCCAACGAGCAGGTCACTCAGCCCAGGCGAACGCAGCAGGTCGAAGTCCTCATGCAGTGTGCCGCGCCGCAGGTCGGCGTCGACCAGCAGCGTCCTATCGCCGCGGTCTGCCAGCACGGCGGCCAGGTTCGCAACGCTGGTCGATTTCCCTTCGTCTGGGCCGGGGCTGGTGAAGGCCAGACTGCTGAGCGGCCGCTCGCGGGCGGTGGAGAAGGCGATGTTCGTGCGCAGCACCCGGTAAGCCTCGGCGGCGACACCCTCCGGGTCGTGGGCGGCGACCAGCGAGATGCGTCGCTGCCCGTCGCCAGTGATCTTGGGTATCCAGCCGAGCACAGGCACACCGAGGCTCGTCTCCACGTCAGAGGTCGATTTCAGGGAGCGGTCCAGGTACTCGAGGAAGAACGCCGCTCCCAGACCCAGCAACAGGCCGAGCAGACCACCGAAGATGATGTTGATGCGTCGCCCGCCGCTCACGGGCCGTGCCCAAGATGCGGGGTCGAGCACCTCCACGTACGGCGAGATCTCGGCCTCCGCGATCTGCGATTCCTGGTATCTCGACAGGAGATACTTGTACATGTCGGAGTGGATCTCGACCTCGTTCTGCAGGCGCGTCAGCTCGCTCTCAACGGCCGGGAGCTGACGCAGCTCCGCCTGCAGGTTGGAGAGCCTCCCGGTCAGGGCGCCGATGCGCGTGTCGAGTGCGACTGCCGCGTTCTCGGCCGCCGCCACCAGCTGGTCTTGCGTTTCGCTGATGCGCTGGTCGAGAGCCATGATGACGGGATGGGAGGGATCCTTGCCAAGTGGGCCCAGCTGGCTGGAGCGTTCCTCCAGCAGCTCCAGGAGCTGGTCGTAGTAGAACTGAACGGTCCGGTTGACCTCCTCTGTTGAGAGCACGACGAACTGCTGGACATCCCCCGGGCGCAGCCCCACCGAGCCGATTCGATCGACCAGGCTCGTGTACAGACTCTTCTCAATCAGCAGTTGCTCGATCTCGGTCTGGAGCGTCGCTACCCGCTGCATCACGCGACTCTCTTCGACCGTCAGGCTGATGAGGCCCCGGCGACCCTTGTAATCCTGGACGGCCTGGAGGGCCTCCCGAAGTTGGCGGCCGGACTCATCCAGCTGATCCCGGATGAAGCGGGTGCGTCCCCTTGCCCACTGGCGCACACGCCGCACGCCGAGGTCCCGCAGCGCGGCGGCAACCGCGTTGAGGGTTCTCGGCACCAGACGTTGATCCGGGCCTGAGTAAGTCACATCGATCAGGTTGGTCTCGGGTCGGGTGCTGGCGGCCAGGCCACCTGTGACCACAGCCTCGGCGGCGAGCTGCGAGATCACGTGCACTCTGTAGTCGCCGGGCTCGATCTGCGGTCGCACGACGAGGGAGCCCGCCGTGAACTCGATCGGTTCTCCGACTTGGCCGCGCACTGCCGGTGCGCCTGATCCCGGCTCGATGAAGACGCTGCCGTCGCTGCCCACGCGGATGCGGTAATCCCCGCTAGGCGCCTCGCGGTCGATCCGGACACCTGAGAGCAGAAGGTCGCGGGAGATATCTGGGGACCGAGCACGGAGCTGCAGGGTGTCGGCGACGTACTGGGCGACCGCCTGGGTTGTCAGTTGTTGGACTTCCGACTCTACCGGATCGGTCCAGAGCATGTTCGGCGTGACGTCGATATCGCCCAACTGGCCCATGCGGCCCCGTGGGTCTCCCACCTGCAGCGTGAGTGTGGCGCGGTAGAGCCGCGGTCGGCGCGACGCGGCCCACGTGGCAGCCAGGAGTGCCACCAGCGCGGTCAGCAGGATCAGCCAGGCTCGCCGGCGCACGACACGCCAGTAATCCTCCAAGTGGGTGCGCTCGTAGCGGCCCAACGCCTCGCCTGCTTGGCTTGTGCTGGAAGGTTCCACCGCTCGATCCTAGCGTTCGCCCCGCCGCCCCACGCCGGCTCCGGATAAGCGGTTTCCCGGTGGCGCGAAGGATCTTTCCACCGGCCTCAGGATAACGCGCTTCCTATTTGAGCGCAACAGTATGCACCTGCCAAGTTGGCGGTCCCAGCACGTTGACCCGCTCAGCGCTGCCCAGTACATTGACGAGGCAATCAGCCAACGATGTCGGCGGGGCTCTATCGGGGAGGTCGGCAATGGCGGCGACGTCGACGTGGGACAAGATCGAGGCGGTCATCGAGGAGATCCGCCCGGCGATCCGGGCGGACGGGGGTGATGTCGAGCTGGTCAGTTTCGACCCTGAGGAAGGTCGTGTCGAGCTACGCCTCGTTGGCGCCTGCCACAGCTGCCCGTACTCGTTGTTGACCTTGAAAGGGGGCATTGAGCACCGGCTGCGTAGTCAGCTGCCGGAGGTGAAGTCGGTCGTTGCGGTCTGAGCGCAGTGCGAGACCGGACGCCGCCGGCACCGGGTGTCCCTGTGCCGGTTTTTTGTTCCCTTTCATATCGGTGCAGTGTAGAGTCGCAGGATGACGGGCGGTGTTGCGATGAGAACCTCAGACCCGGGGTGGCGATAGATGGTGGAAGGACGTGACTTGCTGGAAGCGATTGTGGAGGCGCTCAGATCGGTTGTGCACCCGCGGTCGGGCCAGGACCTTGTGACCTCCGGCTCGGTTACGGAGCTCAAGCTCGACACTCCGGGCCGAGTCAGCTTCGTCGTCGTAACCCAGCCGGACGACCCAAGCGAGATCGTTGACATGGCCCGCAAGGCGGCGGAGTCGGTGCGGGGCGTCGAGTCGGTGCGAGTCGAGGTGCGCCGGCAGGGTGCGCGGCCCGGGACGGCACGTCCGCTTCCGGTGGTGGGCCAGGGCACTACGGCAGGGGAAGGCTCGGAGCGGCCCGCGAGTCCGCCGCCTGGTAGCGCACCGCCGCAGCCGCAGGCGGTGCCAGGGGTGCGACACGTTGTCGCGATCAGTTCGGGCAAGGGTGGCGTGGGAAAGTCCACGGTCGCGACCAACTTAGCGGCGGCACTCGCCGAGCGAGGCTATAAGGTCGGGCTCATGGATGCCGACGTCTACGGCCCGGATGTCCCCATGATGTTCGGCGTGTACAGCCGGCCGCGTGTGACTCCGGATGAGCGCGTGCTCCCACTGGAGGCCTACGGCGTGAAGCTGATGAGCATCGGCTTCCTGCTGGACGCGGACACACCGGCGATCTGGCGCGGTCCAATCGTCATGGGAATCATCCGTCAATTCCTTCAGCAGGTGGAGTGGGGAGAGCTGGATTATCTCTTGGTGGACATGCCGCCAGGGACTGGCGACGCTCAGCTCTCGTTGGTTCAGCTGGCCAAGGTGGACGGCGCGCTCATGGTCACCACGCCACAGGCGCTGGCAACCGCTGATGTCCTGAAAGGGATCAAGATGTTCGAGCGTGTCGAGGTGCGGGTGCTGGGAGTCATCGAGAACATGAGCGGCTTCATCTGCCCGCGCTGCGGTCAGCGCACCGAGGTATTCGGCAGCGGGGGAGGTCGGAAACTGGCGGCGACCGCCGGGGTGCCGTTCCTCGGCGAAGTGCCCCTGGGTGAGGCCGTCGTGGCTGCCAGTGATACCGGTTCACCCACCGTGATCGCTGCGCCCGACTCGCCGGAGGGCAAGGCGTTCCTGCAACTGGCGGACAAGCTGGCCGCGGTGTTGGAAGCTGCCGGCGCCGAGGCGCCGAGGTCTTGAAGCCTGGCCTCGTGGCCGGCGCCTGACGTCGGGGCATCAACGATGCCAGTCGTCACTTTCCTCAGCGACTTCGGGACGGGGGATGGCTTCGTGGCCGCGATGAAGGGCGTGGTGCTCGGCATCGCGCCTGACGCGCGGCTCGTGGATGTCGCGCACGACATCGCACCGGGAGATGTCGAAGCCGGCGCATGGGTGCTGTCGCAGTACTGGAATCTGTACCCGCCGGGCACGGTGCACGTGGCCGTGATCGATCCGGGCGTTGGCGGTGCCCGCAGGGCGATCGCGTTGGCTGCAGACGAGCGCTGCGTTGTGGCGCCCGACAACGGCCTGGTCACGTACATCGTTCGGGCCGCAGCCCGGTGGAAGTGTGTGGAGCTCGCCGAGCCGCGCTTCATGCGTCCCGCGCCGTCGGCAACCTTCCATGGGCGTGACATCTTCGCGCCGGTGGCAGCGCACCTAGCCTGCGGGGTCGACTTCCAGCGGTTCGGACCAGTGCTGGACAGACCCTCGCTGTTGGACATCCAACCGCCGGTGAAGTCGGCGGGTGAGATTTGCGGCCGGATCGCCCACGTCGACCGATTCGGTAACCTGATCACGGACATTCCCGCCGATTGGGTTGATGAGTCCTGGCGCCTCACGGTTGCGGGGCAGGCTGTGGGCGGCTTACGGCACACCTATTCAGACGTGCATCGCGGAGAACTCGTGGCCGTGATCGGATCGATGGGTACGCTGGAGATCGCGGCCAGGGAAGCGTCGGCGGCGGAAGCACTCGGGGTCGCCAGAGGCGACCCCGTCACAGCCACACGTCGATCTTCATCGCGCTGAGCTAGAGGCGGGCGATCTCGATGCTTCCCAGTACGCCGCTCACTGACAAAGTCAGGCGGTGGGCGGCCGTACCCCAGTTGCGGCTCACCCAGACCCCACCGTCCTGCTTGATGAAGCCTGGCGCGTCGAACGACATGAGGAAGGTGCTCTTCTCGATCTGCACACCGAGCTCGGCGGGGACGCGGATCTCTATTCCGCCGAGCCCCACGTTGATGCTTCCGGTGGCGTCGTAGTCCCACCTGCCTGAGAAATCGAGCTCGATCTCGCCAATGCCGCCGCTGATGCTCATCCTGCGGCAGCCGGAGTTGCCCAGCCTGTCGACCTTGAGCGCGGCCGCGCCCGCCTTGAACACGCAGGTCTCTGCCGACTCGCGATTGGGCTCGCTGAAGCCGATATGCGTATCACTGGCGCCGGTCTCCAGGGTCAGCCGCTGCAAGCGGAGCCCGCCCAGATCGAGCTGCGCCTCGACAGCGCCCATCTTCATGCTCAGGGCCACGGGAGCAGCCCCTGAGAGTTGCAGCTGGAGATGACCGGCCTCGTAGTCGTAGTCCTTGATGTCCTGAAGGTCGAGGTCGTGTTCGCCCTCGATATCGATGATCAGGCTCCCGCGGGCCCCGGACTCCAGGTAGTTGGTGCTCAGCCTGAAAGCATCTTCATCGTACCGTGAGTCGAGACGGTAGAGCAGGTGGTCTGGTCCCCGACTCAGCTCGAAACGCCCCACGGCGTACTCGACTCTCACGTCCAGGAACTCCTGGCCGCGAAGCTGGCGACTCTTCGCTACGGTCTTCCAGCTTTGGGCAGTGGCTTGGGTAGCCAGACCGCCCACCAGCACGCCGGCGAGCGCGACCGCCGCAGCTGTGCTAGACCTCATCGCTCTCCTCCCCAGCGCGGCGCTGCGCCTGTGCACGGCGCTCGATCGGCCTGAGCTCCTCGACCAGCGTATCCACGGGCAGCTCGGGGATCTGGTGTGGTCGGGCGTACTTGCGCTGGGTCCCTGCCCGCGAGAGCAGGGCACCACCCACGCCGGCCGTCGACGCTACCCAGGTGAGGATCCACGCGGACGCGATCAACAGATCGTGCGCCCAGCCCAGCAGCGGATACACCATCTCGGTGATGGCCGCCACCGCGAAGAGCGCGAGCAACACAGCCAGGCCATTCAGAACGTAGTAGTAAGAGTTCGATCGGCGCAGGCGCGCCGCCCACGAGGGGAACCGGTGCTGAGTCAGGTTTTCCCCGGCCGCGTGCGCCACCGCCAGATACCCCAGGAGCGCTAGCAGCACGGAACCCACCACGTAGAAGGGGATCGCGATGGCTGTGATGATGAGAACGGCCATCACCAGCCCGATCGGGACGAAGAGGACCTCAGCCGCCAGCCCCGCCAGAAACGAGCGGCCGAAGCTGTACGACACAGTGTCACTCACGACCTCCAGATGCCCGCGGAAGAAATAGACTACCAGGGCCCCCAGGAACGCGAAGAGCAAGTACATGGCGACCGTCTGGGCCAAGGATCCGAGACCGCCGAGCACGCGGCTGACCGGCGAGGGTCCCTCGCGAGCGATGCGGATACGGTGGCTGACCGACGGGACGACGATGGGTGTGATGTGGGACACATCGCGCAAACGGCCCAGGATTGTGCCACCCTGATTCTGCACGCTGGCATTGACGGCGACGACGTCCCCCTCGATCCGGGCCGTCGGCGTGATGATCAGCGACCCCTCCGCCACGACCACGTTGCCCGCCACTGTGCCGGCGATCACACCGTCCGACTGTACCAGGACCAGCCGGTGGTCGAGCTCGGCACCCTCCGGAAGCACGTACTCGTCGGCGTCGATCACGATGCGGACCGGGCCCTCGAGATCGCCGTTCAGCACGCGCACGAGCTCTGGCGCGAGGCCGATGCGGCGTAGGCCACGTGCCAGGCCCTCGACCTCGCTGAGTTCGACGACTAGTCCGCCGGAGACGAGCTCGCTGAGCGTGGTCTCGGATAGTTCCTGAGCAGCGACTTCCAGCGCCGCCGCGGTCGCACGCGCCGCCGCTGCCTCGCTGGCCGCTTCGGCGACCTCGCTGGCGAACTCCGCTGTCGCTGCTGTCCTAGGCCCGGCGGCGGGGACAGCCAGTAACGGTCCCACGGCCCCGCGGATCGCCGCGGCCGCGCGCGCCTCAGGCGTCGCGGTCTCAGCGCGGGCGAAATCCGGCCAGGCCAGGGCGAGCTCGCCTTGCCCGGCCTCACGCAGCAGCTCACGCCACGCCGATTCGAGCCGGCCGCCTGGGATGTAGCGGCCCACCTCGTTGCCGTCGATCAGGACGTTTCCGTCCGACAGCCGAATGCGCAGGGTGCGCCCGCTGGCGAGTTCGAGCTCGAGGCTCGTCTCGTCTCCGCTCAGCACGATGGATGTCTGAAGGACCTCACCGGCCGCCTGAGTCGCCTGGCCGGCCAACGGACTCGGCAGGAGCCCGGTCACGAGGAGCACCACGGCAAGGCGCATGTGCTTAAGCATGTGCGTTAACCCTCGGTGGTTGATACCCGGTCACGCGGTAGAGTGTCCAGATCGCGAGCCCGGACAGCACCGCGATCAGGGCCGCGGCGACGACCACGCCGGGCCCCGGAACCGTCTCGACAACTGTTGCCCACAAGTCGGCGACCCCACTCAGCTGGAGGATCGCTCCGAGCTTGATGACTGCTGCCAGCAGCAGCTCTCTTGCCTGGTTCAGGAGACGGGCGAACAGGAGACGCGCCGGAACGTTGACCTGGCTCTGAAGCCAGACGGCGCCCCCGACCACGGCCACGGTCCACACGGCGGCAGCGCCCACGGCGACCGGGCGCAGGCCGCGGACCAGCCTGGGCAGCCAGCCCGCGACTGCCGTCTTGGCCCCGACCGGCAGGCGCACACGCGCCATGACGCGGTCGTCGAAGGCCGGGGACGGCTCCGCGACCTGCAGCGACGCGAGGGCCCGGAACAGCCGCCGCCACTCGGCCTGCCGCGCCTGGCAGGCCGCGCAAGCCCGGACGTGGCTGTCCAGCGCCTGGAGCTCCTGGGCTTCGGCCTCGCCGGCCGCCCAGAGCTCTAGGGCCAACTCAGAGAGATGTCCCTCGGAAATCCAGTTTGACATATCTACCTGCCCGCTGTCCTCCACTACGCAGGGTCCCGCCTCCAGGTTTCAGCCCTCCACCTGCCGCTCCTCCCGTAGGTGGGCCAGCGCCTCCCGCAGCTCCGCCCGGGCCCGGTGGAGGAAGGTCTTCACCGTGCCTACGGGGATCTCCATGATCTCGGCGATCTCCTCGTAGGGCCGGCTCTCCACGTGGCGCAGGATAACGGCGGTCCGGTACTCCGGCCGCAGCTGCGTGATCGCCTGCTCGATCTCGGCGCCTAACTCCAGGGCCATGATCTCCTGCTCTGGCGACTCATCCCGAGCCTCCAGTACGATGCGGGTCTCCTCCTCGCGCTCGGCGTTTACGGCGTGGGGTGACCCGTGGATCGAGACGGTGGCGAGTCGCGCCCGGCGCAAGTGGTCGATGGCATGGTTGTTTGCGATCTTGAAGAGCCAGGAGGAGAACCGGTAGCGGGGGTTGTAACTGTCGAGATTGTTGAAGGCCTTGACAAACGACTCCTGGGCCAGGTCCTCCGCCAGCTCCCGGTCGCCGATCATCCTGTAGATAAGGGAGAACACCGGTCGCCGGAAGCGCTCGAGTAACTCCCGGTAGGCCGCCTCATCGCCCTTCAGGGCGCGCTCGACCAGCTGTCTGTCGTCGACCGGCTCAGCACCTGCCGACTGCTGAGAGCTCCTGGGCACGCTCGCCCTGGGATCGGGTGGGCGCTCCCGCTTCACCGGCTTGCCAGGGACAACCCGCCCCGGTAGCTTCGCCGCGCATAATGACCACCTGCCCGAGGGATGGGTTCACCCCGTTGCAGAAACTCGCGCCGAGGGAGCGCGCCCAGGCGGTCCGCGAGATGTTCTCGGCGCTCGCGCCGTGCTACGATCTGCTCAATCATCTTCTCAGCCTCAATACCGACCGCTCCTGGCGCCGTAGCGCCGTTGATCGCCTGGGCTGGGAAGCCCGGCCAGACGGCCTCTACCTGGACCTCTGCGCCGGGACGTACGATCTGGCGATCGAGCTCTGCCGCCGCCCGGGTTTCAACGGTCGTGTCGTCGCGCTCGACTTCTCGCTGGCGATGCTGCGCGAGGGAACGCCCAAGATCGCTCGGCGCCCGGTGAGTCCCCTGTGCGGGGACGCGCTGAGCATCCCCCTCGCCGCGGGGAGCTTGGACGGTGCGATGGTCGCTTTCGGCGTCCGCAACCTGGCTGACATCGATGCCGGTCTCCGCGAGCTCAAGCGGGTACTGCGGCCTGGCGCGCGGCTCGTGATCCTCGACTTCGCCATGCCGACGCGCCAACCGCTGCGCTCGATCTACCGCGCCTACTTCACCCGCCTCGTGCCTGTCGTCGGGCGGCTGATCTCAAAACATAGCTACGCTTACACTTACCTACCAGAGTCCGTACGGGTCTTTGCCAGGCCGGGCGAGCTCCAGTCGTGTCTGCAGGCGGCGGGATACCGTGATCTGGGCTGCGCAGGGTTGACTGGCGGCATCGCCTGCCTCTGCTGGGGCACACGGGCTGAGGGGCGGTGACGGCGGCCCCGCTGAGAAGCGACTTGACGGGAGGCGACTGACAAGCCAAACTGTTGTCTGCGTGGCTCTTACCTACTCCCCCCCTGGTACTGCCGGCCTGAGAGAGATCCAGTCATACTGGAGGTAGCAGTGGCCGAGTCTTCAAGTCGGAAGGCCGTCGACCTCCATCGCCTGCTGTTCGCTGTTGTCGGCGGTGTCCTGTTGGTCACTATCGTCGCGTTCGCTCTGCTTGCCTGGAACTCGGCGGAGGTCGTGACTGAGCCCGCCCTCGACCGGCAGCTGAGTGAGCGGAGCAGTTCGGCCGTCTCGGTTATCGAGAGCGCGGTCGAGAGTGCGGTCACCGATGTAGAGTTGCTTGCGTTGGCACCGGCGGTCGCTGAGGTCGCCGTCGGAGGCGCCGTGCGGGCACGCCAGCTGGGGCTGGACCGGATCTCGATCGAGGAGGCGGAGCGGCGCTTGGCGGGAGTCGGTGCCCTGCAGGTGAGTCCGGAGGTGAACCGCTATCTCGAGCGAGTTGTCGAGCGCTCGTTGTTCGCCGAGGTTCTGGTCACCGACCGCAATGGGTTCGTGGTCGCGACCAGTGGGCCGAGCTCGAACTTTGTACGTCGCGACGAAGTGTGGTGGCAGGACGCGTTCGCTGGCCGCACGAATATCTCCGAGGTGGATATCGCCGAATCGACTGGCTTCATCTCGATATCGGTCGGGCTGCCGGTGCGGGCTCCGGAGGGGACGATAGAGGGCGTGCTCAAGGCGGTGCTGGATCTGCGGCGTCTTCGGCCGGCCATCGCTGAGCTGGCTGGCGGCTGGGGCTATGTGCAGGTCGTCGATGAGCGCGGCTTCATCATCGTCGACCGGCACGTCGAGCATGTGATCGCCCCACATCCGGATCTCCCTGCGCTGGCGCCTGGGCGGCTGATCCGAGCGAGGGCCCCCGATGGGCAGCCTCAGGTCGGCATGGCCCGGCCAGCCCTGGGCGGCAGGTGGACGGTCGTCTACTGGGTGGCAGAGGACCAGGCGTATGACCTGCTGCGCGCGGCACGCCGGGCGATCGTCTGGGGCGTGCTCATCGCCCTGCTGATCGCCTTCGTCGGCATCGTGGTAGTGGGCAGCTGGGTCTCGCGCGAGATCGGCCGGCCGGTCAAGATGGTCGCTGCGGCGGCCGACCGCGTTGGGGGCGGCGACCTGCGAGTCATAGTGGAGAAGGTCGGGAAAGGTGAGGTGGTCAAGCTCTGCGTCGCCGTACAACAGATGGTCGACCGTCTCAGGGAGCTGGTGGGATCGATCCGTGAGGCGAGCTTCCACACGCAGTCGCGGAGTCAGGAGATTGCCGGCGCCGTGAACCAGCTCTCCTCCGGTGCCGAAGAGATGACGAGCACACTGGCACGCCTCACTGGTGAGGCGTCGCGTCACTCCGATACCATACAGGAGATCAACGCGCAAATGGAGGCGTTGGGGGCCGCTGCACGCGACCTGGCTCAGGGCGCTGAGACGGCTACGGAACGTAGTCGGCAGCTGCGCGGCGTCGCCGAGAATAGTCGCGAGCTGCTGCGGGACGGCCACGCCCAGGTCGAGCAGATGGCGTTTCGCTCTGACCTCGCCACCTCGCGGCTCATCGAGTTCATGGACGCCTCACGTCAGTTCGGCGAGTTCGTCGATCTTATCCAGGGCTTCGCGCGACGCACCAACCTGCTGGCACTGAACGCGGCGATCGAGGCGGCGCGAGCTGGGGGGGAATCGCGAGGCTTCGCCGTGCTGGCCGATGAGATCCGCAAGTTGGCCAACCAGGCCGGCGAGGCGGCGGATCGCGCTCTGCAGACGACCGACCCGGTCCTGGGTCAACTGGAGGGGGCGCGGCAAGCCATCGAGGAGACCCGGGTGGCGACGCAGGCGATCGGCTCGGTCGTGCAGTCGATGGACGAGAGCTTCGATCGGGTGACACGCGCCATGAGCGAGGCTGAGAGCTGGGCCGACCGTGTGGCCGAGGTGAGCGCCGATGTGGATGCTAGCGTTGGCAGCACGGCCGAGCGGCTGAACGCGGTGGCGTCTGGCTATACGGATTTCGCGGCTGCCATGGAAGAGCTGGCCGCCGGCATGGAGGAGCAGAACGCATCCACCGAGGAGATCGCCGCTGCGGTGAATGCACTCAACACGTCAGCCTGGGAGCTGGCGGGCTTGGCCGACGTATTCACCGTCGACTATCTGACAACGCCCTATGCCGAAGAGGACGAGTCGGGCGCGCAAGCGCGGAGGCCGGAAGTCGTCCAGGCCGCCGCCGGCTGAGACCCCGACCAGCGACACCGACGAGGCCTGGCGGGAGTACGCGCGTCGGCGTCGTCAGGCGCCGGCCCGGCCGCCCTACGCTCGCGCACTTGCTTGGGGCACGGTCGTGGCTCTGGTCGGCTGTGTGCTGACAGGCTTCCTGCGGATCTGGATCTGGATCCTCGCCCTGGAGCCTATCGCCCTGGGCGTCGTCATCGGTGAGGCGGCAGCGGTACCCTCCTCGGTGCGCCGCCACCGTCCCCCAGCTTGGAGCTACGCGTACGTTTTCGGTCTGGCTTGCCTCGCCTACGTTCTGGTTCACGTCATCTTCTGGCTTGCCAGCTCCGGCTTCATGCCCTCGCAGTCGCTTCCTGGTTTCCTGCGCTCCGCGCCGTCCGCCACAGCCACACCGTTCTTTCAGAGCGTCGATCTGGCACGTCAGATCTCGCTGGCAACGGGGGGAGCGACGGCGCTGAAGTACTGGCTCTGGGCGTTGGAGGGTCTACTCATGGGCGCGGCGGCAGCACTCGCCTACCGCGGCGGCTCCGTGCGCAAGCTCAAGACCTGAGCGGAGCGTGGATCGTCCCGTAGCCCGTCGCGGCGGCGCTGCGGAGCCAAGTCGGAGCAGGTAGTGAACGAGCGGCTGCGAATCGGGCTCATCTCTGATACGCACGGGTTTCTGCGCAACGAGGTCTACACGGCATTCGATGGCGTGGATGAGATCCTGCACGCGGGCGACGTGGGTGACCCGTCCATCCTGTTGGAGCTCGAGGTCATCGCTCCGACCCGAGCGGTCTACGGAAACATTGACGGCTGGGAGTTGCGCGAGCTCCTGCGTCGATCGACACGCGATTAGCCCTGGGATGGAGCTGATGGCGGTACCGGCACGTCGCTAATTCAGCGCTGGCAACCGGGACAGAAGAACGCGGAGCGCCCGGCGAGCACGGTGCGCGCGACAACGCCGCCGCAGCGTGGGCACACTGCGCCGGAGCGACCGTACACCTTCAGGTCGGCTTGGAACCGACCTGCACCGCCCAGTACGTCACGATAGTCGCTGAGTGAAGTGCCGCGGCGCTCGACGGCACTGCGCAATACCGTCCGGATGGCACGGTGTAGGCGCGCGACCTCGCTCTCGTCCAAGCTGTTGGCTGGCCGGCGTGGATCGAGTCGCGCGAGGTAGCAGGCCTCGTTGGCGTAGATATTTCCCAGCCCCGCCACGCGCTCCTGGTCGAGAAGCACGTTCCTGAGCGGTGCCCCGGAGCCGTCGAGCAGTCCGGCGAGCGCGCGGCGGGTGAAGTCCTTTGACAATGGCTCGACCCCCAGACGCGCGTCGAGCTCGGACCAGGCGGCCGGATCCAGAATCCACATGCGGCCAAAGCGGCGGACGTCGTAGAAGCGGAGCACGCCGCCGCCCTGCGGGCCGTACAGCAGCAGGCTCACCGAGAGGTGAGGTGCGGCACGCAGCGCGGAGGGTGGGCTCCAGGTGAAGCGTCCGGTCATGCGGAGCTGGGTGACCCAGCGTGTTCCGTCGTCCAGAATCGCGGCAATCCATTTGGCGCGACGCGCGACGCTCTCCACACGGCGGCCGGTCAGCGCGCATCGGAACGCGGCTGGCGACATCGGCTCGACAGCCTCTTGGCGGTGGACGCGTACGCGGCGGATGCGGCGGCCAGCGATAGCCGCTTGCAGCCCGCGTGCGATAGTCTCGGCTTCTGGAAGCTCCGGCATCCGCTATCGGGAGCGCTCTCGCCTGATCTCCCGGTACCCGATGTCTCGGCGGAAGTACTTGCCTGCGAACTGGATCGCGTCACTGGCCTGCCGGGACTTCTCCGCTGCGTCGGTCACGCTGGCGCCGAGGCCGACCACGTTCAGAACTCGGCCGCCGCTCGTGACTAACACGCCTTCAGGATCGCGGCGCGTGCCGGCGTGGAGCACGATGAGGTCAGGGTCGTGCGCGAGCTCGTCGGGGATGTTTATCGCCTTTCCTTTGGCGTAGGAGCCCGGATAGCCCTGCGAGGCTAGGACGGTGCAGACCGCGGCCCGCCGGCTCCAGCGCAAGCTGGCGGCCTTCAGTGAATCGCCCCGGGCGACCCGCTCGCAGAGCTCGAGTAGCGAGCTCTCCATGAGCGGCAGGATCGCCTGAATCTCGGGGTCACCGAATCGGCAGTTGAACTCGATGACGTAGGGGTCGCCCTCGACAATCATCAGTCCGCAGTAGAGCACGCCGCGGAACGGTCGCTTCTGCTTCTTGAGTTCAGCCAGGGTCGGCATGACGACCCGGTCGAGGATGTTGCCGACCAGCTGCTCGTCGGCGATCGACACCGGCGCGTACGCGCCCATGCCGCCGGTGTTAGGGCCGGTGTCGCCCTCACCTATCGGCTTATGATCCTGTGAGGGGATGAGGGGAATCGCCCTTGCTCCGTCGGTGAGGAAGAGCACCGACAGTTCTTCGCCAGCGAGGCAGTCCTCCACGACGACGGTCGCCCCGGACTCACCGAAACGCTTGTCGACGAGCATCCCGCGGGCTGCCTCCATGGCTTCGTCCACCGTCTGGCAGACGATGGAGCCTTTGCCGGCCGCCAGACCGGAGGCCTTCACTACGATCGGTGCGCCGGATTCACGAATATGGCGCTCGGCCTCCTCGAAGCTCCTAAAGGTCTCGTGAGATGCGGTCGGCACGTTGGCCTTCTGCATGATCGCTTTGGCGAAGGCCTTAGAACCCTCAATCTCCGCTGCAGCTTGCGAGGGGCCGAAGACCCTGAGTCCTCGCTGCTGAAACACGTCGGCGATGCCAGCGACCAGGGGCGCCTCTGGACCGACGACCGTGAGATCGATCTCCCGGGAGTCTGCGAAATCGGCGAGGGCGGCGATCTCCTCGGGCTTGAGCGGCACGGACTCAGCCAATGCTTTGGTGCCGCCGTTTCCGGGGGCGGCGTAGATCTGTGCCTCGGGTTGCTCCTGCTTCAACTTCCAGATGAGCGCGTGTTCGCGCCCTCCTGAACCGACGACCATTATCCTCATGCGATTCGACCGGGTTGCTGTAGATTCATGTTGAACGGCTGGCCGACCGGCTCTAGCCGGCAGGTAGAGCATGATCGAGGTCGTCAATCAGATCCTCGACGTCCTCGATCCCCACAGAGAGTCGCACCAAGCCATCGGTAATGCCCATGCTCTCCCGCTGCTCCCGTGGCACAGCGGCATGGGTCATGACGGCCGGGTGGCTGATGAGACTCTCCACGCCGCCGAGGCTCTCGGCGAGCGTGAAGACGCAGGTCGCACGGCAGAACTGTTCGGCTCGGTCGCGATCGCCAAGCTCGATGGAGATCATCCCACCGAACCCCGTCATCTGCCTGCTCGCCAGTTCGTGCTGAGGGTGAGTGGGCAGTCCGACGTAGAACACCTTGCGGACACGCGGGTCCTCGCTGAGCCACTGGGCGATGCGCCGTCCGTTGCGATCATGCGCGTCCATACGAACGTGCAGGGTCTTCGTCCCGCGCAGGACTAGCCAGCAGTCCATCGGCCCGGGAACCGCTCCCGCCGCCTTCTGCAGGAACCGCAGGCCTTCGACGATCTGCGCATTGGACGTCAGAACCATTCCACCGACGACATCGCTATGTCCGTTCAGGTACTTCGTGCTCGAGTGCACGACGGCGTCCGCTCCCAGTTCAAGCGGTTGCTGGAAGTAAGGCGTCGCGAACGTGTTGTCCACGACCAGCCAGGCACCATGTTCATGAGCGATCTCGGCGGCGGCAGCGATATCGGTTACATGCATGAGAGGATTGGTCGGCGTCTCGATGAAGATCAGCCGCGTCGTATCGCGCAACGCTGCCTCGATTTGATCCGGTGCCCGCGTATCGACGAACGAGAACTCGAGACCTAGGCGCGCGAGGACTTGACGGAACAACCGGTCCGTTCCGCCATACACGTTGGCGCCGCAGATGGCATGGTCGCCCGCCGAGAGCAGCTTGGCCACCGCTTCGATGGCCGCGATCCCGGACGCGAAGGCGGCGCCGTGCTCCGCTCCCTCGAGGGCAGCGACGTTCGCCTCCAGCGCGCTGCGCGTCGGGTTGGCGACGCGGGCGTACTCGTAGCCTCTGTGAACGCCGATCCCCTCCTGAACGAAGGTGGAGGTCTGGTAGATCGGCGTCATGATGGCGCCCGTCGCCGGGTCAGGTCGCTGCCCTGCCCGAATGGCGCGGGTCGCAAAGCGAAGCTCTGTGTCGGGCCTCATCAGCAGGTTCGCCTGGTGTCCTGGCCAGAGTGTGGGTGTTCCATGCAAGCTGCTTCCGGAGAATAGACAGTCTAGTCTCGGGGAGCGGCGGCGTCCAGCGAGGATCAGCTATTGAGAAGGGCGGGGGCACGCCGTTATTTAGGGGTTGGCTGCTCGAGTGGCACGGGAACGACGAGGCGGGTGCAAATCGGGTATGGCATTTCCAGAAACCCTGATCGTTAGCGTCTCAGGGATCCGCGGTCGCGTCGGCGTCGACTTGACGCCCGATCTGGTGGCCCGCTTCGCGGCGGCTTTCGGTACGTTTGTCCAGGAACGGGGGTGGGGGAATCACCTGGCCATCGCCCGGGACTCTCGGCCCAGCGGGCCCGCCTTTGTGAGAGCAGCGACGGCAGGCCTACAGGCAGTGGGGTGCCGGGTGAGCGACTTGGGGCTCGTGCCGACGCCGACGGCGCTGCTGGAGATCCAGGAACGAGCTCTGGCCGGCGGCATCGTGGTGACGGCCAGCCATAACCCCAAGGAATGGAACGCGCTGAAGCTGGCCAGCCCAGAGGGCGCGTTCCTGACGCCAGAGCAGGGAACGGAGTTCCTGACGGCCCTGCGCGCCGGCGAGCTAGCGGTCGCCGTCCGAGGCCAGCCGGATAGGGTGGAGGAGGTCTCGGGGGCGGTGGACCGCCACATCGAGCGCATTCTCGGGCTCGATGTGATCGAGCCATCCCGGATCGCTCGCCGTAAATACCAAGTCGTGCTCGACTGCGCGCGCGGCGCTGGCGGAGTGATCCTGCCAGACCTGCTTGACCGCCTCGGCTGCCGCGTGGTGGGGATCGAGCTGGAGCCCGACGGTCGCTTCAGTCGTGAGCCGGAGCCGATTCCCAGCAACCTGGGGGCGCTTTGCCAGCGGGTCCCTCTGGAAGGTGCCGATCTGGGGATGGCGGTGGACCCGGATGTGGACCGGCTGGCGCTCGTGGACGAGTGTGGTCGAGCGATCGGCGAGGACTTCACGCTGGCTCTGGCGGTGCGGCATGTCCTGGCGCGGCTGCCAGGGCCTGTGGTGGCGAACCTCTCCACCAGTCAGGTTGTCGAAGCGGCCGCCGCTCAAGCCGGCGTCGCGTACCACCAGTCGCCTGTGGGCGAGGCTAACGTGGCGGCCGCGATGCGGGCGGTTGGCGCGGTGGTGGGTGGAGAGGGGAACGGCGGAGTGATCCTCCCGGCGCTGCACTACACCCGGGACGCGCCTCTCGGGGCTGCCCTGATTCTCCAGTTGCTGGCGGACAGCGGGGCCCGGCTGAGTGAGATTGTGGCGGAATATCCACAATTCGTGATCGTCAAGGGCCGGTTTCCCCGCCCTCGTACGGGGCTGGACGAGCTGACGGGCGCGGTCGAAAAGGCCTTTCCGGGCGCGGAGATCGACCAGCGAGACGGGCTTCACCTGCGCTGGCGCGACCGGCGCATGTGGCTGCACTGCCGGCTCTCGGGGACGGAACCAATCTTGCGGATCATTGCCGAGGGACCCCGGGAGAAAGAAGTCAAGGTGCGCCGCTTGGTCGAGCAGGCGGGAGGTCTGCTGGCCGGCGGGAGCGGCTAGTCGTGGGGGCATAGGCGCAGCATGTGTGGGATAGTTGGATACATCGGACCGTCTGAGGCGGCGCCGGTCCTCTTGGAAAGCCTGCGTCGGCTCGAGTACCGGGGCTACGACTCGGCCGGCCTCACCGTGTGTGCGAACGGCCTCCTGCAGACGCGCAAGATGGCCGGCAAGATCGCCGACCTGGTGCAGGCGATCGGCGGCGACCTCCCCAGAGGAACGGTCGGGATCGCCCATACCCGCTGGGCCACCCATGGCGCACCCACCCAGGTCAACGCACACCCGCATCATGACTCCACGGGCGAGATCTCGCTCGTCCACAACGGCATTGTCGAGAATGCCGGCATTCTCCGGCGCAAGCTTGAGGAGTTGGGCCACAGCTTCCGCAGCGAGACGGATTCGGAGGTCTTAGCCCACCTGATCGAACAGGCCTACGAGGACAACCTGGAGGATGCTGTAGCGGCCGCCCTGAGCCAGGTCGAGGGGACCTACGGGATCGCCGTGGTCTCCAGCCGCGACGCGGACAAGCTGGTCGCGGCGCGTAACGGGTCGCCTCTGCTGATTGGGCTGGGCGAAGGCCCGACGTTCTTCGTTGCATCGGACGCTGCGGCGGTCATCGAGCACACGCGCAACGTCGTCTACCTCGATGACGGCGAGCTGGCGGTCCTCGACCGTGAGGGCTACCGGACCTTCGATCTCAAAGGGCGCCCGCTCACCAAAGAAGTGAGCCATGTGTCCTGGGATCTCGGAACAATCGAGCGCGGCGGCTACCCGCACTACATGCTCAAGGAGATCTTCGAGCAGCCGGATTCGGTCCGTGATACGATGCGTGGCCGCCTGCTCGGAGACGAAGGGACAGTTCGCCTCGGTGGTCTTTCTGGCTGTTTGCCTCGCGACGCGATTGAGCGCTACAACCGGATCGTGCTCACCGCCTGTGGCACCTCCTGGCATGCGGCGCTGATCGGCGAATACATGCTGGAGGAGTTCGCCCGCATCCCGGTGGAGACGGAGTACGCCTCGGAGTTCCGCTACCGGAACCCGGTGCTCGACGAGCGCTCGCTGGTCATCGGGATCTCGCAGTCCGGCGAGACCGCTGACACGCTCGCCGCATTGCGGGAAGCGAGCAGCAAAGGCGCGTGTGTAGTGGGCGTTGTGAATGTGGTGGGCTCGACCATCGCGCGGGAGACGGACTGCGGCGTGTACATCCATGCGGGTCCAGAGATCGGAGTGGCCTCGACCAAGGCGTTCACTTCGCAGGTCGTGGCGCTGGCGCTCATCACACTGTACCTGAGCCGCGAGTCCACCGTCAGGCCGGAGCAGCGCCGTGAGGTCGTCGCGGCACTCAAGAAGCTACCGGAGCAGATCTCGGAGATTCTGGCTCGCAATGACGAGATCCGCGGGATGGCTGAGCTGTATCACCTGCACAGGAACTTCCTGTACCTGGGGCGAGGTTACAACTTCCCGGTCGCGTTGGAGGGCGCCCTGAAGCTGAAAGAGATCAGCTATATGCATGCCGAGGGGTACCCTGCAGCCGAGATGAAGCACGGCCCCATCGCGCTGATCGACGAGAACATGCCCGTCGTCTTCATCGCCCCGCGCGGTAGCGTCTACTCCAAGATTCTGTCGAACATCGAGGAGGTAAGAGCGCGGGGCGGCCGGGTGATTGCGATCACCACTGATGGCAACGGCGAGCTGGACAACCTGGCCGCTCACATCATCAAGGTGCCGACCACCATCGAGATGTTGCAGCCGGTGCTCACGGTCGTCCCACTGCAGCTGCTGGCGTACCACATTGCCGTGCTCCGTGGCTGTAACGTTGACCAGCCCCGCAACCTCGCGAAGAGCGTTACGGTGGAATGAGCGAGAGGTTGCGCGCCAGCTAGCTTCCCACCCAACTTCCCCTCCTCATGCGCGTCATTCTGCAGCGTGTGGCGCGGGCAGAAGTCCGCATCGACGGCCGGCAAGTGGGCTCGATCGGGAGAGGTTACCTGCTGCTGGTCGGCTTCCGACCTGGCGACGGCGAGGAGATGCTGCGCTGGATGGTCGAGAAGATACGCGGACTGCGCCTCTTCCCGGATGAGGAGGGGAAGATGAACCTGCCCATCGACGCGGTCGGCGGTGAGCTGTTGGTCGTCTCCCAGTTCACGCTCTACGCCGACGTGCGTAAGGGGCGGCGCCCCTCGTTCGTAGACGCGGCGGATCCACAGGAGGCGGAGCGGCTGTATGACCGCTTCGTCGAGTTGCTCCGTCAGGGGGCGATCCCCGTCGCCACGGGGGTGTTCGGCGCGCGGATGGCAATCGAGCTGGTGAACGACGGACCGGTAACGCTCATCATCGAGAGGGACTAGTCAGTGAGGCCTTCGACGACGCTGCTTCGCTGCATCCTGGTGGTCCTGGCGGTCTCCTCTGTGCCGGCGGCCTGGGCGCAGATCGCTGGGGACCCCAATGCTATCCCCTACCCGGGACCGCCGGCCTGGCAGCAGGCGGCGGTGGCGGCGCTCAACCGCCACTTACCCGCGGACTCTGGCTACTGGGTGCTGGGGCCCCTCGATCTCACGGTTGATCTGCCGGACACGCTGGATCTCGTGCGCACGACCTTGCGGATCGTCGCGCCCCACCCGAGGGGCTCTCGCGGAGTGACGCGGCGGCTCTGGGTCCCCACCGGCGGTGTGGCGCTCGAGGAACTGCAGCCGGCGGACACACTGCCGCATGAGCTGCCCCCAGGCTACCCGGGCCGCTTCCTCAAGGGCAGCATCGTCGGCGAGCGCACTCTTGTTCAGGTGCTGACGGTTCAGGAGCACCGCTGGCTGCTGTGGGCTGTACGGGCAGGGGTCGCCGGGATTCGCGAGCTGGTGAACGGCCCCCTGGCCCGCTACAGCAGGGCCGTGGCAAGCTACGTGGCGGCCATCGACAGCGGCGTTCCCACGTCCGGGCCGCCGCGGGCGATCGAATTCGGCCTGGACCCGTCCTTCGACCTGTACGCGCGGCCGCCCGAACCGATGATCCGCGATCGGCAGGGATACCTGCGCCTGCTGCAGGACAATCGCGCCTTCACTATCGACGAGGTTGTACGGGATGTGTACGCGTTCGTCCCCGGGCCGCTCCTCGTCGACTGGCTCGAGGACCAGGCCGATGCGGTGCTGTATCCGAACAAGGATGGGGAGATTGCGCTCCAGCATCGCTACCGCGACTTCGAGGACTCCGGCGGCCGCTGGTCAGGCTACCCCGTTCTCTCGGCTGGTTCCCTCCCAAACCTGCCCCCGGGTCGCTACGTCTACGCCGTGGATCGCTATGGCGTGATCCGCATCGGCCGTGCCCCGGACGCGGGTGTCGAAGGGAGGGGTGCCGCAGTCAGCGCCGCGCTGCTTGCCCATGGCGAGCCCCTGCGGGCGGCGGGTGAGCTCATGCTGGCTGCCGAAGGGGACGGGCCTCCGCGGGTCGCCCAGCTCGATGTGCGCTCGGAGGAGTACTTTTTCAGCAATCTCGTGCTCACGCTGTACGAGGACGTGGAACAGCGCTCTGACCGTTACGTCGTCGCGCTGGGGCACGTGCTGGCGGCGCTTGAGCTCGCCCGCATTCCGCGGGAGGACATCCTCATCCGCAAGTTCTAGCGATGGCGCAGCGGCTCGAGGAGCACTGAGTCGGCGATGGAGACTCCGCGGCTAATACTCGCGTCTCGTTCTCCGCGTCGGGCCGAGTTGCTGTCGCGGCTCGGCCTGGAGTATGAGGTCCGGGTCCCGCACGTGGACGAATCGTTGTTGCCGGATGAGGGCCCGGGCGAGGCTGCCCAGCGGTTGGCCCAGTTGAAGGCGCTGGCGGCGTTGGACGACGACGATGCGCTGGCAATCGGCTGTGACACGCTGGTCGTTCATCGCGGTGACATACTGGGTAAGCCCCTACACTGGGACGAAGCCGTGGAAATGGTGTGCGGGCTCCAGGGCAATGAGCATAGGGTGTACACGGGCGTCGCGCTGGCCGCGCCGGGCCGTGTGGAGACCGCGGTCGAGGTGACCCGCGTCTGGTTCCGCTCGCTTGACCCCCGAGAATGCGAGGAATACGTTGCGACCGGCGAGCCGATGGACAAGGCCGGAGCCTACGGGATTCAGGGCTTCGGCGCGGCAATCGTCGAGCGCATCGAGGGCGACTATTTCAACGTGATGGGCCTGCCGATCCAGCGGCTGCTGGAGTTGTTTCGCCGTTTCGGCTGGCGATATGCCTTCGGTCGGCTGGTGCAGCTAGGCGCCAAGCCGCCTTACCCCTGACAGTGGCGATCGAGATCCCACGTGCGGTCCGCTGGCACGATGGTGCCGTGCGCATCATCGATCAGACGCTTCTCCCCAGCGAGTACAGAGAGATCGACCTCCTGCAGGTCGAGGACGTGGTCGAGGCCATACGGAACCTCCGGGTACGCGGCGCCCCGGCGATCGGGATCGCCGCGGCCCTGGGTCTCGCAGCCTCGCTCAAGCCTGGCCTCGGTCTGCCACCTGCCGAGTTCAGGACCCGGGTGCTCGAATACGCGCAGCGTATTCGCGAGACCCGGCCGACTGCCGCGAATCTCGCCTGGGCGCTGAAGCGGTTACTCGCGATCGCGGAGAGCCGGGAAGGCGCGTCAAACGAGGAGCTTTGGGACGCGCTCTACAGAGAGGCGACGGCGATCCTCGAGGAGGATCGCGAGATGTGTCGGCGCATCGGCGAGCATGGGCTTGAGCTGTTGCACGATGGGGCGACCGTCTTGACGCACTGCAACACTGGCGCGCTGGCCACCGGTGGGATCGGCACGGCTTTGGCGCCGATCTACCTGGCGGCGGAGCGCGGTTGGCGCGTTCACGTTCTGGCGACGGAGACGCGCCCGCTGCTGCAGGGCAGTCGGCTGACGGCGTGGGAGCTGCGGCGCGCCGGCCTCGACGTTACCGTGCTGACCGACAACGCGGCGGCGGCGGCAATGAACCGGCTGGGCGTGGATCTCGTGTTGGTCGGTGCCGATCGCATTGCGGCTAACGGTGACGTTGCCAACAAGATCGGGACCTATGGCCTGGCCATCGTTGCACACCACCACGCGATTCCCTTCTTCGTTGCGGCGCCCTCCAGCAGCTTCGATTTCGAGCTTGCATCTGGCGACGAGATCCCCATAGAGGAGCGTGGCGCGGATGAGGTGCGCAGAGGGTTCGGGCGCCAGACCGCTCCTGACAGTGTTCCGGTCTACAACGCTGCATTCGATGTGACACCAGCGCACCTGGTGGACGCAGTGATCACCGAGAAAGGGATCTTCAAGCCGCATGAGCTTTCGAGGCTGCGAGGATGAGGGAGTATGAGGTCAAGCGGTCCGTTCTCGCGTTCGCGTTCGGCCGTCTGGTCCTGCTGACCGTGCTTGCCGTCGTTGGGGTCCTCTTCGTGGAGCCGCGCATCTTCTTCGTGGCTGTCTTGCTCGCCGTGGCCTGGATCTGGTTCCAGGCCTTGAAGTCACCGGTGAAGGTGCGGGTCAGAGACGATGGTGCGATCGAGCTGTGCGGCCCGATCAGGCGGATCGTGGCTAGGCCGGATGAGATCGATCAGATCGTGCAGGTCGGACGTCGCTACTGGCTGCACCTGCGGTCTGGATGGCTCAGCCTGCATGGCTATGGCGCGGACTTACAGCACATCATCTCATATCTCACGGCCGCCAATCCGGCGTTGGAGGTTAAGGTCTTCCGGTGGGGTCAGGAGAAGGGCTGAGGGCGGCGGTGCCCGAGAGCTGAGGAGGAGTGGCCATGGCGCAGTTGCTACGCATCGGCGTGATTGGAAGCTCCGAGTGCGGGGAGGAAGTGGCCGAACTCGCACAGCGTGTCGGTGAACTCGTCGCTTGGGAAGGCGCTGCGCTGATCTGTGGTGGTCTCGGTGGCGTGATGCGGGCGGCTGCGGAAGGCGCGCGCGCAGCGGGCGGCGTTACCGTGGGCCTACTCCCGGGCGAAGACCCCAAGGCGGCGAACCCGGGCATACTGATCGCGATCCCAACGGGCCTGGGCGAGGCGCGGAATGCTCTGGTGGTTTCCGCGTCGGACTCCGTGATCGCTATCGCTGGAGGTTGGGGCACGCTGTCAGAGGCCGCCTTCTGCCTGAAGAGCGGGGTCCCCCTCATACGGCTCAGGTCTGATTTGCCTGAACTCCCCGTGCCGCAGGCCGAGACGCCCGAGGAGGCGGTAGAATGGGCGTTGGACCAAGCGCGCAGGCGCAGCGAGTGAGGCAGTACGGCGGCCTGTGGCTGGGTTCGGCGAACTCTGTCTCTGGGCGGCGCTGCCGCTGGCGCTGCGGGCGGCCACCGCCTGCCTGGGGGCAGCCTGGTCGGGGCGTCGCCGCCGGGACTTGCCGTGGCTACCGCACGCGCTGCCTGAAGGCTATGGGCAGGCGGACGCTGAGCTCGATGCTGGATTGCTGCACGCCTGGTCGCTGGCCGCAGGGGAGTTGCCTGGTTCGGCCGGTGAAGGGCAGGCGCCTACGCAGGGAGTAGAGAGATGAGTCCACGCCAAACCTCGGAGGCCGCAGCCCGGATTCCCCTGTTTGATCTGGCCCGACAACACGCCCCCTTGGCCGAGGAGCTCTTCTCGGCAGTCACCCGTGTGGCACAGTCGCAGAGCTTCGTGCTGGGAGCCGTCGTCGCCGAGTTCGAGACCGCGATCGCCGAGTACGTTGGTGCTGTGCACGCCATCGGCTTGGCCAGCGGGACCGATGCGCTCTACCTGGGGCTTCGCCTACTCGATCTGCAGCCGGGCGATGAAGTGATCACCTCGCCGTTCACGTTCTTCGCGACGGCGGGCGCCATCCAGAACGCCGGTGGCCGCATCGTGTTTGCCGACATCGATCCGCGGACCTTTAATCTTGATCCGGCCGCGGTCGCCGCCGCGGTTTCCGATCGGACGCGCGCGATCATGCCCGTTCACCTCTTCGGACAGATGGCCGAGATGACCCCGCTGCTCGAGCTCGCCGCCAAGCGCGGGCTATGGGTGGTCGAGGACGCAGCGCAGTCGGTTGGCGCCAAGGCGCTGGTCGAGGGTCGCTGGCGCTCGGCCGGAACACTGGGCAAGCTGGGCTGCTTCTCGTTCTATCCCACGAAGAACCTCGGCGGCTGGGGCGATGGCGGGCTGCTGACCACGGATGACCCGGAGCTGGCAGAGCGACTGAAGCGGCTGCGGGTCCACGGGGAAGACTTCGCGCACGCCACGTACGTCTTCCGGGAGGTGGGCACCAACTCACGCCTGGACGCGCTTCAGGCGAGTGTGCTCCAGGTCAAGCTGCCTCACCTGCCGGGCTGGACAGAGACGCGTCGCGCGCGCGCCGCCGGGTACGATCAGCGGCTCGCTGAGATAGACGGGGTGACGACACCGACAGCCGAGCCGGATCGGTTCCACGTCTACAGCCTCTACACGATCCGCGCGCGACGGCGCGATGAGCTGCGCGAGTACCTGGCCGGGCGCGGGATCGGGACGGGCATCTACTACCGGCTGCCGCTGCACACCCAGCCGTGCTTCGAGCACCTAGGGTACGGGCAGGGTCACTTCCCGGAGGCGGAGCGCGCCGTTCGTGAGGTCCTCAGCCTGCCGCTCTACCCGGAGTTGAGGGTGGAGGAACAGGAGCGTGTGGCAGAAGGGATTGCCGAGTTCTACGGTGCCTGAGGGGCGGGCACTTGACCCCGAACAAGTCCCGAAGTAGTTTGAGCACTGACTCGCAAAGCGTGTCAGCCCATCGAAGACGCTGATATGACGACCAACGCCATCGTGGACCTCCGCAGCGACACGGTGACGCGCCCCTCGCCGGGTATGCGCCGGGCCATCGCCGAGGCGGAGGTGGGCGACGATGTCCTGGGGGATGACCCTACGGTGAAGCACTTGCAGGAACGGCTCGCAGCCTTGCTGGGGAAGGAGGACGCGCTGTTCTTCCCCAGCGGCACCCAGGCCAACCAGGTGGGCATCCTGCTGAACACGCAGCAAGGCACGGAAGCGATCTGCGAGGCGAACGCCCACATCTTCCACTACGAGTTTGCGGCGGCGGCCACCTGGTCGGGCGTTCAACTTCGTCCGGTACCCACCGATGACGGCCTGCTAACGGCGGAACGGGCGCGCTCCTATATCCGGCCGCCCAGCCCGCATCTGGTGCGCACCTCGCTGGTTTGTGCGGAGAACACCCACAACATGGCGGGCGGTAAGGTGATGCCGCTGGAGGTGCTGCGTGGGTTGCGCGAGTTGACGTCGGAGCACGGCTTGCCGCTGCACCTCGACGGGGCACGGCTATGGAACGTGTCGGCAGCGACCGGTGAGGCGCTGTCCGAGTACGCCGCGCAGGCGGATACCGTGATGGTCAGCTTCTCGAAAGGTCTGGGCGCGCCGATCGGCTCGGCGCTGGCCGGTAGCTCGGAGGCGATGGCGCGAGCCCGGACACTGCGCAGGCGTCTGGGCGGCGGCATGCGGCAGGTGGGTATCTTGGCGGCGGCGGCGCTGTACGCGCTGGACCACAATCTGGCCAGGCTGGCGGAGGATCACGCCCGTGCCTGGCGGCTGATGGAGTCCGTGGACGGGCTGGATGGTTTCAGAGTCGTGCCTCCGGACACGAACATCGTTATGATCGACATCGAGCGGGATGACCTGACGCCCGATGACGCGGTGAGCTTCCTGGAGAATCGGGGGGTGCTGGTACTGGCAACGGGCCCACAGCGGCTGCGGGCCGTGACTCACCTAGACGTGGACGACGCGGGCATCGAGCAGGCCTGTGAAGCGCTCGAGGCGCTGGCAGAGTGGCGTGCTCGTTGATAATCGTTTGACCCGCAAGAGCTAGTGTCCGGCCGGTAGAGGATAGACACGCGTTGGGCTCCCAGGGGCAGCGCTGTCAGGTATTGAAGGAGGGGACATGGCTGCGGAGCTGAGTGAGGAGAAGAGGAAGGCGCTGAACGTCGCGATCTCCCTGGTCGAGCGCCAGCACGGGAAGGGCGCGATCATGCGCATGGGCGCTGAGGGTGCCCGAGTCAGAGTCGAGGCCATCCCGTCGGGTTCCATCGCTTTGGACGCCGTCACCGGGATCGGCGGCATCCCACGCGGTCGGGTGACTGAGGTCTACGGGCCGGAGGCATCCGGCAAAACCACGCTGACGCTTCACATCATCGCCAGCGCCCAGAAGACAGGCGGGGTGGCCGCCTTCATCGATGCCGAGCACGCTCTCGATGTCTATTACGCCGAGAAGCTGGGCGTCGATATCGATAACCTGCTGGTCTCGCAGCCGGACACCGGGGAGCAGGCGCTGGAGATCGCCGAGGTGCTCGTGCGGAGCGGTGCGGTCGACGTGGTGGTGATCGATTCCGTCGCCGCCCTCGTCCCGCGAGCCGAGATCGAGGGCGAGATGGGCGCCTCGCACGTGGGACTGCAGGCGCGGCTCATGTCGCAGGCGCTGCGCAAGGTGACGGGCGCGATCAGCCGCTCGAAGACCGCACTCGTGTTCACCAACCAGATACGCGAGAAGATCGGCGTGATGTTCGGCAACCCGGAGACGCAGCCGGGCGGCCGGGCGCTGAAGTTCTACGCCTCGCTGCGGCTCGACATCCGGCGAATCGCCTCGATCAAGGACGGCAACGATCAGGTTGGCAACCGCACCCGGGTGAAGGTAGTCAAGAACAAGTGCGCGCCGCCGTTCCGCCAGGCCGAGTTCGACATCATGTTCAGCGAGGGGATCTCGCGGGCGGGGGAACTCGTTGATCTGGCCACTGAGCATGGCATTATCAAGAAGTCCGGCGCCTGGTTCTCTTACGGCGAGCAACGAATCGGCCAGGGGCGCGAGAACGCCAAGGCCTTCCTCAAGGAGAACTCGGATGTCTCCGATGAGATCGAGGCAAGGGTCCGCGAGGCTCTAGCTATGGGCGCCGGGAAAGGCGAGCCGGCGGACGAGGGCGAGTCCGACGATCGCGAGTAGAGCGCCAGACCCGACTGGCGCACGAGGCCGCCGGTGAGCGAGGAGACCCGGGAGGAAGATAGGGCTCTCCCTGGTGCGAGTGAGGTTGAGCGCCGCGCCGTGGACGCGGCGCTCAACTTTTTGTCTTACCGGCAGCGGACGGCCCAGGAGGTTCGACGCAAGTTGGCAGAACGCGGATTCAGCCCGGAGACCATCGAGTCGGCCATGGGGCGCTTGTGCGCTGTGGGTCTCGTGGACGACGAGGCCTTCGTCGCCGCCTACGTACGCGACCGCCTCGCCCATCGGCCCGTGGGCGTGCGCCGGATGGCGCAGGAGCTTTACCTGAAGGGAATCCCCAGAGAGGTTGCCCAGCCAGTCATCGAGCGCGTGCTGCGGGCGGAAGGTGCCGACGAGCGGTCGCTGGCCTGCCGTGTCGTCGAGAAGAAGCGCCGCACGCTGTCGTCGCGGCCTGGAGACCGAGCCGTCGCGCGCCGCCGGCTTCGCGACCACCTGATTCGCCGGGGATTCGAGCCCCGCTTGGTCCGAGAGGCCGTAGATGAGCTACTGCCCCCAAAGGAGCATGGGGCTGAGGGGTAGTCGCACCGGGTCAGTTCTCCCGGCCCGCCTGTCTCAGCCCGAGCCCTCCGCGATTACTGCTGTTCGCCCTCCCCCTCCCGGTTCTCGGGATACAGCGAGACCTGGACGTAGTTGTCGGTACGGAGGTACAGACTCGCCGCCTCCTGAACCTTATCGGCGGTCAGCTGGTCGATCAGCCTTCCGTAGGTCAGGATATCGCGCAGATCGTGTCCGTACTGGTCGTGGGTGACCAGCTGACCCAGCCAGAAGTTATTCTCGCGCAGGTTCTCCTCGTATTGCCGGCGGTGCATCTCCTTCACCTTGTCGATATCCTCCTGGGAGGGGCCGAACTGCTGGAGGCTGTCGATCTGCTGGAAGACGACCTCGGTCAGCTCCTCTAGGCGTTCGGGTGCGGTGCCGAAACTGATGCGTATCTCGTACGCCTCCCTGGGATCGCGCGTAGGGATGGCGCTGACGCCGACTCCGTAGGTGCCACCCAGGTCCTCCCGCAGAACCTCGCGCAAGCGGATCCGCATGACGTCTGCCAGGGAGCGGAGGGCGTACCGGTTGTCGCGGGTCCACTCGAATGGGCCCGTGAACGCGATCTGGGTCTGGCTCTTCGGCTCGATGCCTCTGTAGACAACCTTGCGGATGATACCGGTGGGGGGTTTAATCCCCTCGTCGCGCCAGCTCTCTTCCCGTCCCCAGGCGGGTAGCCCGCCCAGATAGGTCTGAATCAGTGGTTTCAGGCTATCCGCCTGGAAGGACCCGACGAAGACGAAGGTGAAGTCGCTGGCGTCGGCGAACCGGTCTCGATAGAAATCGAACGACTTGTCCAGATCCATTTCCTCGTAGAGCTCGACCGTCGGCGGCCGGGTCCGGTAATGGTACTGCGTCAGGGTAACCCGCAGCGTGTCCCTGAAGGCCGTGACGGGATCGGCGCCGCGATTCGCCAGGGAGGCCTGGATGCGTGACTTGAAGGACAGATAGGCCTCCTCGTCGCGCCGCGGCGCGGTAAAATAGAGATAGATCAGCTGGAAGAGGGTCTCCACATCGGCTGGCGAGACGCTGCCGGCGAAGCCCTCCGACAGCGAGGCGATGAACGGCGACAGGCGCACCGCCTTACCGGCCAGTTTCTTCTGCAGATCGATCAGGTTGAATTCGCCCGCCCCGCCGCGGGTGACGACGGCGTCAGCAGTAGTCCCAGCGACGTAGTCTTCGTCGGCAGCCAGGGAGGTGCCGCCGGGGCTCCAGGCGCGGACGAGGATCTCGTCATCCTTGAAGTCGGTGGGCTTGAGCAGCACCCGCACGCCATTCGCCAGCGTCCAGCGCTGCACGCCGACCTCCTCTATCTCCTCAATCTCGATGATCTCAGCCGGCTGCGGGGGCCGGGCGACGAGCGGCGCTTCGCTGGCGGCGTCCACGTACGCCGCAATCTCCGCTGACCCTACGGCCCTGAAGATCGCCAGCAAATCGCCCTCCGTTGGGACTCGTATGTCTTCCTTTTCGGGCGCACTGGCCAGAATCACGCGATTGCGATCGATGATCCAATCGCGGGCCAGACGGTTGACCTCCTCGAGCTGGATGCCCGGGACGAGCTGCTGGTGCAACTCGTATTCATGGGCAATACCCGGGATGGGCTCGTCGTAGAGGAAGCTCCGGACGTACTCGCTGGCGTAAGCTTCCGACTCTGTCTTCTCGCGTTCAGCATAGACCTGTTCGATCTCCCGCAGCAGCTCCCGCTTCTCTCGTTCCAGCTCCGACTCGCTGAAACCATGGCGAGCAACGCGCTCGGCCTCGGTGAGCAGAGCCTCGAGCCCGCGATCGATCCCGTTGTTCTGCACGCCGGCACCAAGGATGTAGACCTCCGTGGCCCCGATGAAGCGACCCTGACCGGAGAACGCACCGAGGTAGGGCGGGTCCGCCTGCTGGGTGAGTTCGTATAGCCGCTGGTTCAGCATTCGGTTGAAAAGCGACTCGACGATCGACTGGCGATAAGCGCCGACCGTGCTCTCGTCCCGCAGTGACTGCTTCCAGTAGACGCTTACCGAGGAGAACGTGGCCTCCGGGTCGGTGGCGATAGCGAACAGCGTCTCGTCATGATCCGGCACGGGAAAGCTGGGTCGCTCGCGCGGGTGGTCCGGCATCGGCAGATCGGCGAAATGTCTGCGGATCAGATCCTCGATGGTCTCCACCTCGAAGTCACCGACGGCGATCACCGCCATGAGATCGGGCCGGTACCAGTCGCGGTAGAAGCGCTTCAAGGTCTCGTAGTCGAAGGTCTCGAGGATCTGCTTGTCGCCGATGACGAGGCGCTCTGCGTACCGCGAATCCTTGAAGAGCACTGGGAACTGTTTGTCGAAGATCCTGGCAGCGGCGCCTCTGCCGAGCCGCCACTCCTCGATCACGACGCTGCGCTCCTTATCGATCTCCTCGTGATCGAACGTCAGGTTGTGTGCCCAGTCCTCGAGGATCTGGAAAGCGGTGGTAACGAGCTCGACGCTGTCCGTTGGGACCTTGAGGATGTACACGGTCTGATCGAAGCTGGTGAAGGCGTTCAGATCCGGCCCGAAGCGCATGCCGATGCCCTCCAAGTAGTCCACCAGCTCCTGCTTGGCGAAGTTCTTGGTCCCGTTGAAGGCCATGTGCTCCACGAAATGCGCCAGACCGAGCTGATCCTCGTCCTCCAGCACCGAACCGGCCTTGACGACGAGGCGGAGCTCAGCCCGGTCCCGTGGCTCCGGGTTTGCCCGGATGTAGTAACGCACGCCGCTGGGAAGCTGGCCAATGGTGACCGCGGGGTCGACGGGGAGTGTTTGGGCTAGGTCCGCTACGGGCTGCTGAGCGACAGCGAGTGTCGCTGTGCAGAGAAGTGCCGTGATCGCCAGGATCGTGGGTGCGAGATACCGTCTCATTTTCCTTACTCCTCGTTCAGCAGGGCGGGGCGCGGCCGCTGCGGAGCGCCCAGAACGGTGTGGGAAAGCCTTACCCTGCCTATGATGCAGTCCCGCGGACCCGCAGACCAGACCAGCGCGAACTTGAGAACCCTCCGGGCTTCGGTCATATTGCATTGTTCTCGGAACACCGCGACTACGGGAATGGCCATAACCTGCGGCTTGAGTTGATGAGATCTGCGGAGATCAGACAGCGGTTCATAGACTATTTCGTGCGCAACGGGCATACGCACGTGGCGTCATCGTCGCTGGTGCCCGCCGACGACCCTACGCTCCTGTTCACGAACGCCGGGATGAACCAATTCAAGGCGACGTTCCTGGGCCAGGAGCCCCGGCCGTACAAGCGGGCGACGACGGCGCAGAAGTGTGTGCGTGCCGGCGGCAAGCATAACGACCTGGAGCAAGTAGGACAGACGGTTCGGCATCACACGTTTTTCGAGATGCTGGGTAACTTCTCGTTCGGCGACTACTTCAAGCCGGACGCCATCCACTTCGGCTTCGAGTTCTTCACGGAGGAGCTGGGTTTCGAGCCGGAGCGCATCTGGGCCACGATCCACCATAGCGACGACGAAGCGTTCCAGCTCTGGCAGGAGGTCGCCGGACTGCCACCGGGACGCATCCTGCGCTTCGGTGACAAGGACAACTTCTGGCAGATGGCCGACACTGGGCCCTGCGGCCCGTGCTCGGAGATCCACTACGACCGCCGACCGGAGGGGGCGAAGCGGGAGCTGTCCCCGCAGGAATTCGAGGCGCTGACTGAGGCGGGCGAGATGTCCGAGCTGTGGAACCTCGTCTTCATGCAGTACAACCGGGACGAGCGAGGGGTGCTGACGCCACTGCCGAGGCCGTCGATCGATACCGGGGCGGGGCTCGAGCGAATCGCAGCGGCCATGCAGGAGACGGACTCGAACTTCCACACCGACCTCTTCATGCCGCTCATCGAGCGGGCCGAGGAGGTCGTCGGGCGTGCCTACGAGCCGGAGTCAGAGAGCGGAGTCTCGTTTCGCGTTCTGGCGGATCATGCCCGGGCCGTCGCCTTCTTGATCGCTGATGGCGTGTTCCCCACGAACGAAGGTCGGGGCTATGTGCTGCGGCGGATCCTGCGGCGCGCCGGTCGCCATGCCTGGCTGCTCGGACGTCGAGAGCCGATGCTCTACGAGATCTGCGACGAGGCCATCTCGATGATGGCGGACGTCTACCCGGAACTCAGAGATCGTCGCAATCACATCCTGCGAACGTCGCAGGCTGAGGAAGAGCGGTTCATGGCGACGATCGATGAGGGGATGCAGCGCTTCGAGGAGCTGGCACCGGCCGGTGGGCGGGGTGTGGTGTCGGGGGAGGATGCCTTCAAGCTGTACGACACCTTCGGCTTCCCACTCGATCTGACCGAGCTCATGGCGCGTGAGCGCGGTTACACGGTCGATGTCGAGGGGTTCGAGCAGGCCCTCGAGGAGCAGCGACGCCGCTCACGCGAGAGGCGAGAGGTGAAGCTTGGGACTGCCGGCATCGCGGTGAAGGCTGTGCCACTAGACACAGTCTGGCAGAGCTTCACGGACGCCCAGCAGGACTGGGTGGGCTACGACCAGCTGATCGTCGATACGGAGGTGCTGGCCGCGGCTCGTGAGAACGATCGCTACCTCCTGAAGCTGAGGGCGAATCCGTTCTACGCGGAGGCGGGTGGGCAGATCAGCGACCGAGGCTACGTGGAGGGTGATGGCTGGCGGCTGGAAGTGAAGGACGTGCTCCGCCACGAGGATGAAGTCGTGGTCGTTGGGCCCATAGAGGGTCAGTTCAAGCCTGGCGATGTTCGTGCCATCGTCGACGAAGCACGCCGCGATACGCAGCGTAACCACACCGCCACGCACTTGTTGCACGCTGCGCTACGCACCGTTCTGGGCGAGCACGTGACCCAGGCGGGCTCCCTCGTCGCGCCGGACCGGCTGCGCTTCGACTTCACCCACAGCGGCCCGATGAGCGAGGGTGAGCTCGAGGAAGTCGAGCGGTTGGTGAACGAGCAGATCTGGGCCGACAAAGAGGTGATGAAACAGTTTGTGCCGTATCGCGATGCTATCGATCGCGGCGCCATGGCGCTTTTCGGCGAGAAGTATGGCGATAGGGTGCGCGTCGTCGAGGTACCGGGGTTCAGCCTGGAGCTGTGCGGGGGCTGCCACGTGAAGACGACCGGCGAGATCGGCCTCTTCAGGATTGTGTCGGAGACGGGCTCGGCCGCCGGGGTGCGGCGGATCGAGGCGGTCACCGGTTCCCACGCCTACGCGCGCGTCAAGGAGCACGAGCGACTGCTGAATCAGGTTGGCAGCACGCTCAAGGTGCCACCGCACAGAATCCTGCAGCGTGTCGAGGCCATGCTGGAGGAACATCGAGGGCTGCGGGATCAGCTCCAGGTAACGGTCCAGCGAAGTGCGGCCAATCTGGCAGCCGATATGGTCGAGGCCGCCGCAGAAGTAGACGGCGCCAAGGTGGCAACCGGCACCATCGAGACGGCCGATTCTGAGTCGCTGCGGTCGTTCGGCGACCAGCTGCGTGAGCGGTTGGGGAGCGGTATCGGCGTGGTCGCGGCCAAGATCGGCGATAGACACTCGCTCCTGGCCGTGGTCACGGACGACCTGATCCACAAAGGCGTGCGAGCCGACACGATCGTGCGGGAAGTCGCCAGACTGGCAGGAGGCAAGGGTGGAGGGCGCCCGCACATGGCGCAGGCCAGCACGGCTGAACCAGAGCGGACCGCTGAGGCGCTCAAGAAGGTGACCGAGATCGTGCGTCCGATGCTCGAGCAGGCCAGAGCATGATGGCGGCGGACTGGCTGCGGATGAAGCTGGCGGAGTCACCGGAGCCGCTGCGGGGTCGCCTCGAGGCGGCTGTCGGCCAGCTTGACGACCAAGTCGACCTCAGCGCGGCCTTGTTTGCAGCCGCGTGCTGCCTGCTGGAGTCTACGCGCGGTCGTCTGGACCGGCGCGAGGCGGCATTTGACCTGTTGACGGCCGATGGTTTGCTGACCCTGGCCTGTGAGGCCGCGGCGCTTGACGACCCGGAGGGGCTGGCGCGTTGCTGCCAGGCGATGGGCCCGGGCGGCGAGTTCGGACAGCTCGCCGAGCGCTGGGTGGGGAGGAGCTGACGGACATCGCGCGATTCGGCCGCAGGCAGGCAGAGCCACCGGAACTGACGGACCTTCACACTCACGTCATCCCTGGCGTGGACGACGGCGCGCCGGATCTGGAAAGCGCGTTGGCGGCTCTTCGCAAGCTTCTCAGCGATAGCGTGACAGCCGTTGCCGCGACACCCCACCTGAACGCTTCGGACCTCAACGGTGCCCGTCGTGCGCGTGCCGACGCCGGCTGGCAGGAGCTCGTCGAGGCGGCGGAAGCCGGCTTGCCGGGTCTCGAGCTTTACCGCGGCTATGAGATCCAGCTCGATGTGCCAGAGCTGGATCTGAGCGATGCGGGCCTGCGCTTGGCCGGTAGCCGATTCGTGTTAATCGAGTTCCAGGCGTTCACGGTGCCTGAGCGGTCGGCTGATGCGCTGGCACGAATCGGCGAGCAAGGCTATGTGCCGATCGTCGCGCACCCGGAACGCTACTGGGGATATGATCGGCGCTACAGCGTCGTACCTGAGTGGCGAGCTGCGGGCGCGTTGCTGCAGGTCAACAGCGGCAGCCTATTGGGAGAGTACGGTGAGCATGTGAGGGCGGTCACCCATTGCTTTTTGAGTGAGGGTTGGGTCGATATCCTGGCCTCGGACAACCACGCGCGGCCCAACCGCTCGCCCTCGCTGCGGTCGGTCTGGAACGTTCTGGTGCGTCGGGGCCTCGAGCAGGAGGCCAGGCTCCTGCTCGCCACGAATCCAGGGTGCATCTTGAGAGACGAGATGCCGCAGACGCTGCGCCCCGTTGAACCTGCTGGTGGCTTGTTTGCGCGCGTTGCCCGTGCGCTGAGAGGTAGCCGCAGATGATGACGGAACGACTGATCGATCTAACGGGCAGGAGGGCGATCGTTACGGGTGGAGCACGTGGCATCGGCCGGGCCACCGCGATCATGCTCGCCCGTGCCGGCGCCCACGTGGGCATCGCCTACCGGACGCGTGACGATGAAGCCGCTGACACGCTGGCCGAGTTGCGCCGGCTGGGCAGCAGTGCTTGGTCCGTCGCCGCCGACCTAGGTGAGCCGGAAGGCGTGGCGAACCTGTTCGAGCGCTGCGACACCGAGTTCGGCTGGCTGGACATCTTCGTCGCGAATGCCGGGATCTGGCCGCCCGAGTACGTCGCGCTCGTAGAAATGGCGGATGAGCAGTGGGACGGGGTCGTCAAGGCGAATCTGACTTCTGTCTTCCTCACCGTGCGCGAGGCGGCACGCCGAATGGCTGATGGCGGCAAAGTTGTCATTGTGAGTTCGACCGCTGGGCAGAGGGGCGAGGCGGGCCATTCCGACTATGCCGCTACGAAGGGCGCCATCATTTCATTCGTTAAGTCGCTGGCCGTCGAGCTGGCTCCGCGGGACGTTCAGGTCAACGCGGTGGCGCCCGGCTGGGTGGACACCGACATGGCGGCGCCGGCACTTGAGGGCGAAGAGCGAGAGAAGGTACTGGCGACCATCCCGCTCGGGCGTCTCGCGAGCCCCGAGGACATCGCGGGGCCGATCGTCTTCCTTTGCTCGAAGCTCGCGCGCCACGTAACGGGCGAGGTGCTCAACGTGAACGGCGGCAGCGTCCTCTGCGGTTAGAGGTGGAAGCTACGCGCAAGAAGCTCGAGGTCCCCGCAGCTGTCTGCGAGATCGCGAAGCGACTGGAAGACAGCGGCTTCGAGACATGGACCGTGGGGGGCGCGGTACGGGACGCCTGGCTCGGTGGCTACCGGTCTGATTGGGATCTGGCGACCGCCGCGCGGCCGGCTGATGTGCGCAAGCTGTTTCGCCCTTCCTACCCGATCGGGATTCAGTTCGGCACTGTCGGGGTCAGGGCAAGCGACGGTCGAGTGTACGAAGTGACCACTTTCCGTCGCGACATCGAGACGGATGGGCGGCACGCGGTGGTCGAATATGCCGATACGATCGAGGAGGATCTGGCGCGCCGCGACTTCACGATCAACGCCATCGCCTACCACCCGCTGCGCCACACCTTCCTCGATCCCTTCGCGGGAAGGGAGGACTTGGAACGCAGAGTGCTCCGGTGCGTTGGCGAGCCGGCGCGGCGCTTCGCTGAGGACTATCTGCGCGTGCTACGCGGCCTTCGCTTCGCCGGCCGCTATGGGCTGGAGGTCGAGCCGGCGACGTGGGAGGCCCTGACCGCGGCGGTGCCAAGTCTGCCACGACTGTCGGCGGAGCGGATCCGTGAGGAGATCCTCAAATTGCTCGCGGCGCCCGGCGCTTCGGCTGGCCTGGCACTCTACGGCATGTCCGGGGCGCTGGCCGTCGTCCTCCCGGAACTCGCCGATCTGCGGGACGGCGAGTGGGAGGAACTCCTCCGCGCGATCGACGAGCTGCCGCCGCGTCGTGTCCATCTTCGGCTGGCCGCACTGCTGGCGCCGGCCGGCTCCAGGATCGCGGATCTGATGACGCGGCTCAGGTTCTCGAACGTCGAGATTCGTGACACCCTGGCCTTGCGGGATGCGCTGGCCGTGCCGGTGGGCTCCGCTGGCGATGTTGTCGGCGCGCGCCGCTGGCTGCGAGACGTGCGGCCGGAACGGGCCCGTGACATACTGCGGCTCCATTCCGCTCGGGCGCGTGCGCGCGGTACCGGGCCTGCGGAGCGGCGCGGCCTCGCCTCGCGAGCACGACTCGTGCTCGAAGTGCTGCGGCAGGGCGACCCGGTCACGGTCGAGGATCTGGCCATCGATGGGCACGATCTCAAGGCGCTCGGACTGCGGCCGGGCCCCGAGTTCGGGCGCATCCTGGAACGCTGCCTAGATGTCGCCATCGAGCGGCCCGAGCTCAACCGACGCGAGACGTTGCTCGATTACGTCCGCGAACAGCTCTCCCTTTGAGGGTGCTCGAATGACGCGCCCACTCCTTTGCGGTGAGGCATGAGCGAAGAACTGGACCTCTTTCCCGGTGCCAGCTCGCCGCGGCCGACCCGTCGCGGAATCGCCGATGAGACCTCACCGGCGGCGCCGTTGGCTACACGCATGCGCCCCCGTACGCTGGACGAATTCGTCGGGCAAGCTCACCTCGTAGCGCCGGGCCGTGTGCTTCGCGAGATGATCGAGCGCGACGAGCTGCAGTCGCTGATCTTCTGGGGGCCACCTGGCAGCGGCAAGACGACACTCGCCCGCATCATTGCCGAGCGTACCAACGCGGCGTTCGTGCCGTTCAGCGCGGTGACCGAAGGCGTGCCACGTGTTCGACAGATCATCGCCGAGGCGGATGAGCGGCTGCAGAAGACGGGTCGCCGCACCATCCTGTTCTGCGACGAGATCCACCGCTTCAACCGTGCGCAGCAGGATGCCTTCTTGCCTCACGTCGAGGCGGGGACGGTCATCCTGATCGGTGCTACGACCGAGAACCCCAGCTTCGAGGTGAACAGCGCACTGCTGAGCCGATCGCGGGTCCTCGTGCTGGATCGGCTTGACGAGGCCGGCCTTAGGACGATCTGCGAGCGTGCGCTGGCGGAGAGTGAGCGCGGTCTGGGCGCGCTGGGGCTTGTGGTGGACGACGACGCGCTGGAACTGCTGGCGTACGCGGCCGACGGTGATGCGCGAGGCGCACTGGCAGCGCTGGAAGTCGCGGCGTCGATGGTCGGCGCCGGTGGGCACATCACCCGGGCGGTCGCGGCCGAGGCGATACCGCGGCGCTATGCTCGCTATGACAAGTCGGGGGAAGAGCACTACAACCTGATCTCGGCGCTGCACAAGGCGGTGCGGGGCTCCGACCCGGATGCGGCTCTCTACTGGCTGGCGCGCATGCTCGATGGTGGGGAGGACCCCCTCTACATCGCGCGACGGCTCATCCGTATGGCCACCGAGGACATCGGGCTCGCCGACCCGCGGGCGCTGTCCGTAGCCGTGGCTGCTAAGGACGCTTACCACTTCCTCGGTTCGCCGGAGGGCGAGCTGGCGCTGGCAGAGGCGGCGGTATACCTGGCCACGGCGCCGAAGTCGAACCGGGTGTGCGAAGCCTTCGGCCGAGCCAAGGAGCTGGCGCGTGAGACGCCCGCCGAGCCGACACCCCTTCACGTGCGGAACGCGCCCACGCGGCTGATGAAGGAACTCGGCTACGGCGCGGGCTATCGCTACGATCACCGCGAGCCCGACGCCTACGCGCCGCAGGACTACCTACCTGAATCGCTCACGGGCCGTCGCTTCTACGAGCCGTCCGGTCGAGGCTTCGAGGCGGAGATCGCGAAGCGGCTTGAGGTGTGGGCGGCGAAGCGGCGGGCGGCGCGGGAGAGACAGGACCGCGGATCCTGAAACCGCACACGCTCGGCCGCCTACATGTTGACGGCTCACCCTCTATCCGATCGTCCCGTGCGTTGTTCCTGACGTAGCGCGGATTGCCTGCCGCTACTGCCTCGCATCCCTGGAGACACGAGCGATGAAGGAGCGAAAGGTCTCGGTGAGCAACCTGGCGTTTGCTCTCTGGCAGTACGATTGTCTGGAGAGCGGGCTTCTGACGGGAAGCTTGATAATACCCTGACCTTTCTGGCGGGTGTCCGGGGGTCGCTGGCCTACGTGAAGATCAAGAACAGCCTGAGCCCGATCATCTGCCGTACCCTAATCGACTCGCCGATGCCGGTCAGGATCTTGCTTGGAATGGTCTGATTCTGGGCACCCAGCCGGACAGCAGCGGACGTGAGTCCCGGCGGCTGGCCTTCCCTTGCGAGCGGTGGCCGGAGAATGCTTCGTGCCCGACTCGCGCATGTCTTGACGCGGCCAGTGCTACGATTGCACCGTTAGGTGCATTGGTACGGCTGGAAGGAGTCAGGGGAACAGATCGCTAACAGGCTCATCGAGATAGAAACGCCGCAGGAGCGGGTTATCCTGCTGAGCGCGCCAAGCCGGAGCGTCAGCAGGCAGGAGGCCCGTGATCATCTCACCGAGCTGGTGTCCTTGGCTGATACGGCTGGGGCGACCATCGTAGCCACAGTTCAGCAGCCACTCCAGGCGCCGCATCCTGCGTACTATATCGGTACCGGCAAGGTCGAGCAGCTGCGCTCGCTGAGCACCGAGAGTGCGGCCAGCCTGGTCATCTTCGACGAGGATCTCACGCCCGTGCAGGGTCAGAAGCTGGAGGAGATGCTGGGCGTGCGCGTGATGGACAGGACTGAGCTGATCATCGACATCTTCGCGCTCCGCGCCCGAACGGCTGAGGCGAAGATGCAGGTCGAAGTGGCGCAGTTGGAGTACCTGATGCCGCGGCTGAGACGGATGTGGAGTCACCTGTCGCGCATCCGCGGCGGCATCGGACTCCGGGGCCCGGGTGAGACGCAGCTGGAGACGGACCGTCGCATCATCCGCAGCAAGATCCGCGAGCTCAAGAGGCGGCTTGAGAAAGTAGCCCGTCAGCGTGCGACCGAGCGGAAAGGTCGCGCGGGCGAGTTCCGTGTGGCGCTTGTCGGATACACGAACGCGGGCAAATCCTCGATACTCGCAGCGCTGTCGGGATCGGATCTGTTCATAGAAGACCGGTTATTCGCGACACTCGACCCCGCGACGCGGGCCGTCGATCTCGGCGAGGGCTTCCAGGCGTTGGTCACCGACACTGTCGGGTTCATTCGCAAGCTCCCGCACCATCTCGTGGCATCGTTCCGGGCGACGCTCGAGGAGGCGAACGAGGCGGACCTGCTCTGTCATGTGGTCGATGTGGCACACCCGCGTTGGGAGGACCAGCACGAGGTCGTTGAGGGTGTGGTGGCCGAACTGCAGCTCAATGCGAAGCGCAGGCTCGTCGCGTTCAACAAGGTCGACCGGCTCACTCACGCGGAGCAGGCCGCGATCGAGCAGCGGGCGGGGGTACTTGTGGACCCGCACGTTTTCACGTCGACCCTGGAGCCGGATGGGCTGGATGCGCTCCGGGCGACCCTGCGGCGGCTGATCCGCGAGCAGTGGCGGACCGTGGTGCTCAGCATTCCGGCGAGCGCCGGGAGCGTTCTGGCCGAGGTGTATCGGGAAGGCGAGGTTCTCACGCGGGAGGAGCGCGGCATCTCCATCCAGATGACGGCCAGACTACCGCTCTATGTGCTCGGTCGCCTCAGGACACGGGAAGACGTGGCGATCTTCGAGGCGCCACCGGCGGCCTGATCATGTCCTGGACTTACTGGATCGTAGGGCCGGGCCGGATGGGACTGTCGCTCGGCTCGGTGCTTGCCACGTCGGGGTACACCCGCGAGCTGCTGTTTGTCGGCCGGCGCGAGCGACCGCCCGTGCATCCGGTACTGGGGCAGCCGCTGGCCCGGTACAGTCGCGGGTTCCCAGGTGCACCGCTGGAGGGGACGCGAGTGCTGCTGGCGGTCCCTGACAGCACGATCGCTGGAATCGCCGGTGGGTTAGCCCGGTTGGGTGCACCAGGTGACGGCTGTGTGGCGCTCCACTTCAGCGGGTTGCAGCCGGCCAGCGTACTGGCGCCACTCGGCGAGCATGGCTACGCGGTCGGGTCTCTGCACCCGCTGCAGACGGTTGCCGATCCCCGTAGCGGTCGGGAGCGGCTGCGCGGCGCGTTCTTCACCTTCGAGGGCGATGCGCGAGCGCGGGGCGCGGCGCTAGAGATCGTGCAGGCCGCGGAGGGTCATCTGCTGCAGGTTCGCGCAGCTGACAAGGCTCGCTATCATGCAGCGTGCGTGTTCGCTTCCAATTATGTTGTAGCGTGTGCCGCCGTGGCGACGCGTCTGCTGGCCGGGGCGGTGAATATCGGCCAGGAAGAGGCGGCTCAGGCGCTTCAGCCGCTTTGGCGTGGAGCTCTCGACAACCTGGATCAGCTGGGGATCCCACGGGCTTTGACAGGTCCTGTGGCCCGTGGGGATCTTGAGACAGTCCGAGGTCACCTGGCGGCGCTCGATGCCGACACGCGTGAGCTGTACCGGCAGCTTGCACTGCAGGTTCTCGATCTGAGCCGGAAGCTGGGACTCGACGCAGCGGTCGGGAATGCGATCGAGGCGGAGATCCGTGGCCTGAAGGGAGAGTGAGCGGCGATGAGGTTGTACATCAATCTCGATCATGTCGCGACGGTTCGCGAGGCGCGCAAGACCGATGAGCCGGATCCCGTGCGCGCGGCTGTGCTGGCGGAGTTGGGCGGTGCGCAGGCAATCACCGTGCATCTGCGTGAGGACCGCCGGCACATCAAGGAGCGCGACGTGCTGCTCTTGATGGACACGGTCCGCACAGGCATCAACCTTGAGCTGGCGGTCGATGAAGAAGTGCTCAGGTTCGCGGTCGAGCACCGTCCGATGCAGGCGACGCTTGTACCGGAACGGCGTGAGGAGATCACGACCGAGGGTGGCTTGGATCTCGGGGAGACCAAGCGGCAGCAGCGAGTGGCTGAGGCGGTGGCCAGGTTGCGTGAGGCAGGCATCCGAACCTCCCTGTTCATCGATCCCGTCGAGACGACGATTCGTGTGTCGAAGGATTTGGGTGCTGATGCGATTGAGCTGCACACGGGCGAGTACGCCAATGCGGCGCTGGGTGCTCGCGAGGAGCAACTGCAGCGTTTGCGCGCTGCGGCGTCGCTGGGTCGCGAGGTCGGGCTAGCGGTGCATGCTGGGCACGGCCTGACCTACGAGAACGTGACCCCGGTGGCGGCAATTCCTGAGCTTGAGGAGCTCAACATTGGGCATTCTATTGTGAGCCGGGCGATATTTGTGGGAATGGAGCGAGCCGTGCGGGAGATGGTGGAGCTCGTTCAGGCGGCGCGAGACCGGTTGGGGGGTTAGACATATGCCCCGGACATTGCTGGAGTTCTTCGTCGACGAGGCGACCGAGTATCTGGACAAGCTGCAGCAGACGCTCGGAGAAGCGGGAACGCCGGACGCGGACGAACTGAGGCGTTGCGCACGGGCGCTGCGCGGAAGTGCCCGCATGGCGGATCAGGACGCCATCGCCCGAGTGGCGGGCGCTGTGCATTCTCTGGCCACCGAGCTGGCGGCGGGGAGGCGCCATTGGAGCACGCGACTGCGTGAGACCCTGGAGACGGCGCTGGCTGAGACGAGGGTGATGGTGAATTCAGTGAAGGAGCCGCCGGCAGATCTAGCGCAGCGTGCAGAAGCGCTGGCGCAGCGGCTAGGGGAGCCAACAGCACCACCGACGCCGCCACCGAAGGACGATGTCAGGTTTCGGCGCTACCTGGGCACCGAGCTGCGCGCCCTCGCCGCGGATATCGGTGAGTCGCTAGGCGTACTGGAGCGTGATCCCCGGAACCGGGAGCCGCTGAAGAAGCTGCTGCGGCGCATCCGCCCGCTGCGGGGTATCGAGGGCGTCGATGACATTCCGGCCGTGGGCCCGGCGGTGGCCGCAGTGGAGGAAGTAATCCTGAAGATCGCTGACACCAGCGCTACTGTCGGGCCCGGGCACTTGGTACTCTTCCGTCGTGCCCGGCAGGCTCTCGACGATGTCGCGACCGACCTCATTCGCGGTGAGGCGCCGGGCCCGACAGTGGCTCGGGGCACGGAGATCGAGGATCTCAAGGAGCAGGTCCTCGGCACCGCGGCCCAGCGCGAGATCACCTGGATCAGCGAGCTCTTCTTCGATGACGCGGGACTACACGTCGAGGCATGCCCGATGGCGGAGCGTGGGGCGGGCTCGTGGGAGGCGTTTTTCGCTCTGGAGGCCACGGCGAGCCTTGACACCATCGATCGCCTGCGTGAGGAGATCGTCCGCGACCCGGAGGGGGCGCGCAAGGCCGGCGAGCGGCTGGCATTCACGATGAGACAGCTGCGGGAACGGGCCGTCACATTCGGGCACGCTGAGCTGGGTAGGGTGGCCCGGCGGTCGGGGGCGGCCCTGCGTGCCGCGCTCGATGGTCCGCCGCGCCGACTGCAGGCCGTCGCCGTGGATCTCGCCGCAACGCTCTCGGCTCTGCGTGCGTACATCGAGTCGTCTGGGAAGGAGACTCGCGCCGAGGCAGTGCGACGCGCCGAGGATTTGTTGGAGGCGGCGACCCACCCAGACCGAGAACCCCCGGTGCCGATCGAGTCCCTGACCTACAGCGCTGAGGACGCCGTGGCGCGTGCCAAGTCGCTCACGAGCGAGATCGGGGGGATCCTGCAAGCAGCGAAGCCGGACGCCAGCCGTGCGCACGCACTGCTGGAAGAGGCGCTTGGCCTGCTGGAGCACGCCCTAGTCCAGACCGGTACCCTGCAATGACAGGCCGTTGGCAGACGGTGCTCGGAGTCACCGTCAGCCTCGTCTTGCTTTATTGGGCCCTCCACGATGTGTCGCTGGCCGAGCTCTGGCAGCACATGCGAGCCGCGAACCTGTGGCTGCTCATCCTCTCTGTGACGATACAGACGGCGGGATTTCTGATCCGCGCTGCGCGCTGGAAGGTTTTCCTGAAACCTGCTCTGGCCAACCCAGGCTACGGTGCCCGTTTCGCGAGCACCTGTGTCGGGTTCATGGCCAATAACCTGCTGCCTGCCCGCGTGGGTGAGTTTGCGCGAGCCTATGCGCTCAGCCGCAGTCAGCCGATCAGTGTGAGCGCGTCCTTCGGCTCGCTGGTTGTGGAACGGCTCTTCGACGGTCTGACACTCGCTGCTTTCCTGGCGGCACCGCTCTTCTTGCCCGGCTTCAGTGTGGCGCCCGGGCTAGGGGATCAGCTGACCGGTCGAGTGATCGGCGTTTTGGTGATCTTCGGCAGCGCCAGCGTGGCGTTGCTCGTGTTGATCTGGCGACCCGATCTGGCTCGCCGGGCCTTCCGTGCTACGTTGGGTCGCCTGCTGCCCAGAAAGGCGGCCGATAGGATCGGCGAGATCATGACGTCGTTCATCGCGGGTCTGGGTGCCATGCGCGAACCGGGTCTGGTGTTGGCAGGATTCGCCTGGTCGCTGGTCCACTGGCTCTGGGGCGCGCTCGCCTTGTATGTGGGTATGCTCGCGTTCGGCATCGGGCGGCCAGGCTATCTCGGCGCCATCTTCCTGCAGGCCGTGAACGCGTTCGCGGTGTCGATTCCGTCATCGCCGGGCTTCTTCGGACCGTTCGAGGCGAGCGTGCGCTTGGCGTTGAGTCCGTTCGGCGTGCCGGCCAGTCAGGCGGTCGGCTATGCGGCAGCCTTCCACATCGGCACCTTCCTTCCGGTTACGCTCCTCGGACTGTTCTACCTCGGTCGACTCGGCCTCTCGTGGGGCGAAGTCGGGCACAGCGAGGAGATCGTGGAGGAAAGCGCGTGAGCGGCTGGCTGGAAACGGAAGCCAAGGCCAAGGTCAACCTGCGGTTGCGCATCTTTCCGCCTGGTCCGGACGGCTTCCATCCCATTGAGACGATCTTCTGCCGGATCGATCTGGCCGAGCGGCTGCGACTGCGTCGCCGACGGGAGCCTGGCGTAACGCTGCGTGTCAGTGGTTCACAGGGTGTGCCTGAAGGGTTGGAGAACCTGGCAGCGCGTGCGGCTGCACTCTTTCTCGAGCGCGCCAGGCTGACCGGCGGTGTGGAGATCGAGCTTGACAAGCGTGTACCGCCCGGCTCGGGCCTGGGCGGCGGATCGAGCGATGCGGCGGCGGTACTCCGCTTGCTGTCTCGGAGTGTGGGGTCACCGCCCAGCCTGGGTGAGCTGCTGCGCCTGGCGGGCGAGCTCGGCGCCGATGTGCCCTTCTTCGCGATCGATCACCCGTTAGCCTTCGCCTGGGGTCGTGGGGATCACCTCCTGGCCTATCCGCCCATCCCGGTGCGACCCATATTGCTCGTCCTGCCCGAATCGGCCATCTCCACGGCGGAGGCATACACCCTCTGGGACCAGACACCTGAGGACAGGCCAGAGAAGTCCAAGCCTGGGCCGACGCTCACGCAGTGGCCCTCGCTTTCCAGCTGGGAGGGCATCAGCGCCGGGGCCGTGAACGACTTCGAGCCGGTCGTCTTCCGCCAGCACCCGCTGCTGGGTTCACTGCGAGCGAAGCTCGCCGAGACAGGTCCGCTGTTCTCCTTGCTGTCCGGGAGTGGTGCTGCCCTGTTCGCCGTCTTCGGGAGCGAGCGAGAGCGTGACGCGGCCGCGTCACGCCTGGCGGACGACCTGGAAGGGGTCGTGCGGCTGGTCAGCGCTCGCGGGCCTGTGTGAGCCCGCTGGTGTGCGGATTCTCGCGGAGTTCAGCCTGCACCAGTTGCCCAGGCGGCGGCATCAGTAGGGCGCGATCGCTTGAGAGCGATTCCACGTCGCCGCGCGTCCAGTAGGCGTAGGTCCGGGGGGCACAGGAGACGACGCTGACCAGCGCATTGCGCCGCCGTTGGAAGTCCCTGATATCGGTGCGCGAGAGGTAGCAGTTGCGGGCGAGCGCCTCCGGGCTCGCGCTGACGAGGTTGAACCCTGTGGCAGGGTGATTGTGCCACGTGCCGACGGTGCGGCGACTCGGCTTGCAGCTGGCGGCCTTAACGCGCCCCGTTTCGGAGGTCAGGATGTGCGGCATGCGGAAGTCGGTGACATAGAGGTCCGTCCCGCGACGCTCCCCCTCGAGACAGAGCACGAGTTCGGTGTCGAACTTGCCAAACAGCAGGGCGATGTTGTCGGCGACGCCGGGTGAGAGTACCAGCTGCTGGAAATCGTCCAAGCTGGCCGACGCCTGCGTGCCAAGGCTCGCAGGCTGGCCCACGGTTAGGGCCGTCAGACCGATCAGCAGCCAGCAGACGCGTTTCACGTTCCTACGCCCGGGTCTTGATCCGCGCGGCCCTGCCGAAGAGATTGCCAAAGAGCCTCGCCGGACCGCTCTCGTTGGCCCGTCGTCTAAAGGCAGGACGCTGGACTTTGGATCCAGAAATGGTGGTTCGACTCCACCCGGGCCAATCCACTGCACTCTCTTGTGATCCCAACTCGGCGAGCAGCTGTTCGCGAGCGAGCCAGTCCAGTCGCTCCTGATCGCTGACCTCACTCTCGACAGCCAGCTGAAGCTCTGGGCGAGCCACGGACAACTGGTGACGCGCGTTCGTGCTAGGGTCGGGTGTCCGCATGTGTTGTCCTCCTCTCCGAGCCTCCGTGGACCCCGAGGGGCAGGGATCGTGCCGGGGTGCTTCAGTATCTCTAACTTGTTGTATCAATAAGACTTATGGCGAGTGGGCTCGGTCGCGGCCTCCAGCGCTGAGGGCTCCCATGCTACCATATAGTAACCGGACCGGTGACCGGGCTTGGATCCGCTGTCCGGCGACCCGGCTGCGAGAGGCACCAGAGCGTGTAGGAAGAGAGCGGGGCGTCAGGTGCGAATGGGCTCGGGGATGCTCTGCGGCGCGCGGCCCGACGGTGTCAGTAGGGCAGAGCCAGCAGGATCACGAACGCGAAGTAGGCGGTTACCAGGACGGCGCCTTCCAGGCGGGTCAAGCGGAGCGTAGTCCACACGAAGGGAAGCACCAGAATGCTCACGGCCAGCATCACGGGCGCTTCGATGCTGATGACCGAGGGGGAGATGCCGAGGGGGCGCGTGAGGGTGGCACAGCTGAGCACAGCCAGCAGGTTGAAGACGTTGGAGCCGATCACATTCCCCACCAGAATGTCCCCTTCGTCCTGAACTGAGGCGGCGACCGAGGTGGCGAGCTCGGGAAGGGAGGTGCCGAGCGCTACGACCGTGAGACCCACGGCGAGTTCGGAGATTCCCAGCAAGCGGGCCACGGTCGCGGCACCGTTGACCACGAGGTGGGCGCCGGCGAGCAGCGTGCCGAGGCCAATGGCGGTGAGGAGCAGGTGGCCGAGCACGGTACCGCCGGCGGGCACGAATCTCTGGTACTCGACCTCGATGGCGGGCGACTCGCGTCGCGCGCCCTCCAGCAAGTAGAGTGTGTAGGCGACGAAGCCGGCAAGCAGGGTGAGCCCGTCCCAGCGGCTGAGCTCGCCGTCCAAGGCGAACACGTAGAAGGCGACGGAGGCGAAGATCATGATGGGGACCTCCCTCACCAAGAGGCGCATCTGCACGCGGATCGGGCGGATGAGAGCGGCGAACCCGAGGATCAAGGCGATGTTGGCGATGTTCGAGCCGACGACGTTACCGATCGCGATGTCGCCGCTCTGGCGGGCGGCCGCCACCACGCCGACCAGGAGTTCGGGCATGGAGGTGCCCATGGCCACGACCGTCAGCCCGATGACCAGAGCGTTGACGCCGAGCTTGCGGGCCAGGCGTGAGGCCCCGCGTATCATCAGGTCGGCGCCCACGTAGAGCGCTACCAGGCCGAGGACGAAGATGACCAGTGGGGTTGTCATTGGCTGGGAAATGTGGAACGCGCGGCCTTCCAGGACAAGACGGGCGGCCGGCGCAGTCGGCGGTGGGTGAGGTGAGGCGCGGGGCGAGTTGACGCTTCGTCAGAGGCTGGATAAGTTGCGAAGTTCTCGAATCCAGGGGCTTAGGACCGTGACCGATACGTCAGACGTCGATCCCAAGAGCCACGAGATGATGCTGCTCTCGGGAAGCGCGAATCGGCCGCTCGCCGAGCGGATCGCCCAGGCGCTGGGCAGAACGCTCTGTGATGTGACCATCAAGCGTTTCGCCGACGGCGAGATCTTCGTCCGTATCGACGAGAACGTGCGCGGCCGGGATGTGTTCATTATTCAGCCGACGGCGCCGCCGGCCGAGAACATCATGGAGCTCTTGCTACTGCTTGATGCGGCGAGTCGGGCATCAGCGGCTCGGGTGACGGCGGTGATTCCCTACTATGGGTACGCGCGCCAGGACCGTAAGGATCAGCCGCGTGTCGCGATCGGGGCCAAGTTGTTGGCAAACCTGATCAGCACCGCTGGTGCTGATCGTGTCGTCTCGATCGACTTTCACCAGCACCAGTTGCAGGCGTTCTTCGATATTCCCGTCGATCACCTCTACGCGCTGCCGGTCTTCGTCGAGCACTTCGGCACGCTCGAACTCCAGCCGCTGGTGCTGGTGGCCAGCGATGTGGGTGCGGCCAAGATGGTGCGCGGGTACGCCCGACGTCTGGGCGGCGAGATCGCGATGATCGACAAACGCCGCCCGGCCCCCAACGTGGCTGAGGTGGTCAATGTGGTTGGCGATGTCGATGGGAAGACGTGTCTGATCCCGGACGACATGATCGATACGGGAGGTACAGTCGCTGAGGCCGTTCGGGCGCTTCGGGAGCGGGGTGCGAAGAAGATCTTCGTGTGTGCTACACACGCGCTGTTGAGTGGGCCGGCGGTGGCACGCCTGTCGGAATTGCCGGTTACGGAGATTGCGGTCACCGATACGATCTACGTGCCCGAGGAGAAGCGCTTTGCAGGGCTGCGGATTCTGCCGGTTGCGAACCTGTTGGCCCGTGCCATTCGCTATATCCACGACAACGAGAGTGTGAGCAGCCTGTTCGAATAGAGAGCTGCGCGGTCGGTGAGCACTTGGCCAGCATCGCAGGGGATATCTAGCAATGACGACGCGAGTGACACTTGAGGCCCAACTGAGAACGGAGACGGGGAAGAGCGCGGCGCGCTCGCTGCGGCGCGAAGGTTACGTCCCCGGCGTCATCTATGGGCATGGCGAGCAGACGCGTGCCTGCAAGGTCGACACAAAGGAGCTTGAGCGACTGCTGATGTCGGGCTCGTACGAGAGTACGCTCGTGGAGCTGAAGCTCGATAACGGTGACACGCCGCGGGTGTTGATCCGTGAGGTTCAGATTCACCCCCACAGGTCCGAGGTCCTGCACGTCGATTTCCTGGCTGTGCACAAGGGCGAGAAGGTCAGACTCGAGGTGCCATTGCGCTTGGAGAGCGTCGCCCGGGGTGTCAAGGAGGGCGGCATCTTGGAGCACCTGCGCCACGAGGTCGAGATCCGCTGTGATCCTGATCAGATCCCCGAAGCGTTGGAGCTCGACATCTCGGATCTGGGCATTGGGGGCAGCGTGACGGTGGCCGATCTGACGGCCCCGCCCGGCGTGGAAATCCTCAGCGATCTCTCGGTGGCGATCGCGGCCATTGTGCCGCCGACGGTGCACAAGGTCGAGGAGGTTGTTGAAGGGGTGGAGGTCGTCGAGGAGGAGGAGGCTGAACCGGAGGTCATCGGTCGCGGTAAGGCTGCTGAGGAGGAGGCCGAGGAAGAGGAGCAGTAGCCCTGAAAGCCGTAGTCGGACTGGGCAACCCGGGGGCCCGGTACGAGGCCACTCGCCACAACGTGGGCTGGTGGCTTCTCGATCTGCTCAAGCGACGCTGGTCCGCAACTCCGTTCCAAGAAGAGGATCTCTGGCTCCGCTCGCCAGCCGAGCTGTCCGGGGTGGGGCAGATCTGGCTGGTCAAGCCGCTGGTCTTCATGAATCGCAGTGGGATAGCGGTGCGGGCGCTGCTGGATTCCACGCCGCTGGACCTTCAGCTCGATCTGCTGATCGTCGTGGATGACGTCGCCCTTGATCCGGGCCGTCCCCGCTTCCGTGCGCGCGGCTCGGCCGGCAATCACAACGGTCTGCAGTCGGTTGAGAACGCCCTCGGGACTCGTGAGTACTCGCGGCTTCGCATCGGGGTGGGGAGAGCTCCACCCGGCGTCGCACAAACCGATTGGGTCTTGTCGGAGTTCGAGGATCCGGCGGACGAGAATGCCGTGCTGGATGTGCTCCCATGTCTTGCGGAAGGTGTGGAAGTCTGGGCGCGGCAGGGCATCGAGATGGCGATGAATCGCTACAACGCGCCGTTGGATCGCGAAGAATAGAGTGTTGCAGACCGAGGAGGTTCAGTGACTGGCATTGCGGTGACCTATGCAGCGCCCACCGGCTTGCTGGGCCTGGTGGTAGCGCTGCTCATCTATCTGTACTTGCGACGGCAGCCGACGGGCACGGAACTGATGGCGGGCCTGGCGCAACAGATCCAGGAGGGGTCGAGGGCCTTTCTGAGGCGTGAGTACTCCGTGCTCGTGCCGTTCATCGTCGTTGTGGCGTGCCTGCTGTATCTGGCGTTGCGCTCGCTGCCCACCTCACTGGCCTACGTTGGTGGGGCGCTCTGTTCGCTGCTGGCTGGTTTCTTCGGCATGAACGCAGCGACCATCGCCAACGTGCGGACCTCGGAGGCGGCGCGCGAAGCCGGGCAGGGGAAGGCGCTTCGCATTGCCTTCAATGGGGGCGCTGTGATGGGCCTGTCCGTGGCCAGCCTCGGACTGCTCGGTATAGGGGTCGTGTTCGCCATCTATGCGGGCGGCCTGGGCGACGATTCAGCCTTCAAGACGTTCAGCGAGATCATAGCTGGCTTCGCCATGGGTGCGAGTTCGATCGCTCTGTTCGCGCGTGTCGGTGGCGGCATCTACACGAAGGCGGCCGATGTGGGAGCGGACCTGGTCGGGAAGGTCGAGGCTGGGATACCGGAGGATGACCCGCGCAACCCAGCAACGATTGCCGACAATGTGGGCGACAACGTCGGTGACGTGGCCGGAATGGGCGCTGACATCTTCGAGTCGTACGTGGGTTCTGTGATCGCCACCATTGCCATCGGCGCGACTTCCGTGCAGATCATGTCGACAGAGCGCTTGGAAGCGGTGGCCCTGCCCATCCTCTACGTGATGATCGGCCTGCTCGCCAGCTTCGCCGGGATCTTCTCGATGAAGTTGATGGAGCGTGTAAAACCGGCCGCAGCCCTGCGTAACAGCACCTATATCGCAGCTGTCCTGTTCTGGGCTGTTGCCGCCTGGGTCACGCTGCGACTCGATGTCTTCGAGGGTAATGGCAGCTACAGTGCGCTTGGCCCTTTCTGGGCGATGTTCGGTGGGTCGCTCGTGGGTATCTTCATTGGCCTCTCCACCGAGTACTTCACAGCGGCGCGGCCGATACGAAGGATTGCCGAGGCGTCGCAGACCGGCGCGGCGACGAACATCATTGCGGGTCAGGCCGTGGGGATGATCTCCACGGCGCTGCCGGTCTTGCTTATCTGTGCCGCGATCTGGCTGGCCGACAAGTTTTCAGGTCTCTACGGCATCGGGATCGCTGCCGTTGGGATGCTGGCGACCGTCGGTGTGACGATGTCCGTCGATGCCTATGGACCGGTCGCTGACAATGCGGGTGGTATTAGTGAGATGAGCGGTCTCGGCCCCGGCGTTCGCAGCATCACGGACAGCCTCGATGCGATCGGCAACACGACCGCCGCCATCGGCAAGGGATTCGCCATTGGCTCGGCTGCACTCACTGCGCTGGCCCTCTTCAGCGCCTACTCCTCGGCCGTCGGCCTTCAGGAGACCGGGATCAATCTGGTTAGCCCAATGGTGGTGATCGGGGTGCTGATCGGCGGCACGCTACCGTTCGTCATCGCCGCGTTGACGATGACAGCCGTGGGGCGGGCAGCTTCAGGCATGGTGAAGGAGGTCCGACGGCAGTTCAAGGAGATCGCGGGCCTGATGGAGGGGAGGGCGAAACCTGACAGCGCACGCTGCGTCGACATATCGACGCGGGCAGCGCTGCGTGAGATGATCCTGCCCGGCACGCTGGCAGTCATCGCGCCGGTCCTGGTGGGCACGGTATTGGGTGTGGAGGCGCTGGGTGGGTTGCTGGCGGGCGCCACGCTGGCCGGTGTGCTGCTCGCCCTTTACATGGCGAACGCCGGCGGCGCCTGGGACAACGCGAAGAAGTACATCGAGGCTGGCGCTTACGGCGGCAAGGGATCAGAGCCGCACAAGGCCGCGGTGGTGGGCGACACGGTAGGCGATCCGTTCAAGGACACGTCGGGACCGTCCATGAACATCCTCATCAAGCTGATGAGCGTAGTTAGCCTCGTGCTGGCGCCGTTCTTCGTCCGTCTGGCCTGATCAGTTCCGGCGCGCCTAGATTGGTGAGGCTCTGGGGGTCAGAGGTGCCTCCGGAGCTTCACCGTCACGGGGCCAAAGAGGGTCCGTTCCCGATGAGCCGCATGCTAAAGGCCGGCATTGTGGGTTTGCCCAACGCCGGCAAGTCGACGCTGTTCAACGCGCTCACCGCAGCGGGTGTACCGGCTGAAGTCTACCCTTTCACGACCATCGATCCGAACCTCGGTGTGGTCGAGGTGCCCGACCCCCGACTGGATCGCCTGTTCGAGATCATACAGCCGCCTCGAAAGGTGCCCACGGTCGTCGAGTTCGTGGACATCGCCGGCCTGGTGGAGGGCGCGCACCGCGGTGAGGGTCTCGGCAATCGCTTCCTCGCACACATCCGTGAGGTGGAAGCGCTGATCCACGTAGTCCGCTGCTTCGACGACCCGAACGTCGCTCACCCGGCGGGCTCCGTGGATCCTGTCCGAGACGTCGGCACGGTGGAGACCGAGCTGCTGCTGGCTGACCTCGAGACTGTGGACAAGCGGTTCGACCGAGTGCAGCGCGCGGCACGTAGTGGTGATCGCGATGCGCAACGCGAGGTCGAGTTCCTGAGCAGTCTACGAGGATGGCTGAACGCGGGCCGCCCGAGTCGCGACTTCGAGTGCGGCGAAGCGGAGGATGAGATCCTCGGGTCGCTGTTTCTGCTGACGCGGAAACCCATCGTCTACGTGGCCAACGTCGCCGAGTCCAGCTTGTCCCGCGAGGACGAGTCGGCGGTGGCACTCACCGCCACGGTTGGCGCCGACCAGGTTCTTGTCCTCTGCTGCCGGCTGGAGGCGGAGCTGCTGGCACTGGAGTCCGAGGAGCGCAGCGAGTACCTGCAGGCGGTGGGCCTTGAGCGACCGGGCGTCCAACGGCTGATTCAGGCCACGTACAGGACCCTGGGCTTGATCACGTTCTTCACCTTCAACGAGAAGGAGGTGCGGGCCTGGACGATCCCCGGCGGGACGCTCGCGCCCCAGGCGGCGGGGGTGGTGCACTCCGACTTCGAGACGGGCTTCATTCGTGCGGAAACGGTGAGCTACAGCGACTTCGAGCGGGTGGGATCGCTGAAGGCTGCTCGCGACCAGGGACTCGTCCGGGCGGAGGGTCGGGCGCATGTCGTGGAGGACGGTGATATCCTGCTGTTCCGGGCCCATACATGAACTCTCTGCCGGGGGAGCTTGAGATTCAACCTCTCTTCGCGTAGTTTCTTGCGCGTTCAGGTTCCAGCCTGCCACGACAACGTACCTGCTCCGTCCCGGTCACCGGGCGGGGCCGAACCGAGTTCGGGCCTCCGAGCTCAGACCACAGGGAGGTGACGAATGCGCGATTACGAGATCGTCTACATCTTCGATTCCGCCCTCGATCGCTCGGTTATCGATCAGAAGCTAGAGCGTTTCAACCAGCTGGTCGCCGGAGACGGCAAGGGCGAGATCGTTGCCCTGGAGCATTGGGGGAAGCGACAGCTCGCCTATCCCATCCGCAAGCACGACAACGGTTACTACGTGGTCGTCCAGTTTCGGACTGCACCGGAGAACCTTCCAGAGTTCGAGAGGGCGATCAAGCTGGACGAGGCCGTGCTGCGACACCTGGTGGTTCTCTCTGAGGGTGAGCTCCCGACGCCGAGGTCGGCGGTTGAGAAGACTGCGGGCTTCCGGCCGGTGGATGACGAAGACGAGCTGGACGAGGACGAGGAAGATTGAGGCGAGTTGGCCGCCTGCCTCGCAGGTGGTTAGAGGGACCGACTCTGAGATACCAAGGCGGTAGATGATGCGGAAAAGACGAAAGCCTTGCTACCTTTGTGAGAACAAGGTCACGGTGGTCGATTACAAGGACGAGCAGCTGCTCTCGCGCTTCGTCACGGAGCGTGGGAAGATCGTACCGAGCCGCATAACAGGGACCTGTGCGCCGCACCAGCGGCAGTTGACGCAGGCCATCAAGCGGAGCCGCTTTCTGGCGTTGCTTCCCTATGTGGAAGACTACCGGCGATAGCTCAGTCATGACGGCTCCGCGCAGCGAGTTGGGCCGAATCGTCGGCTTCGGTGCGGTGACCCTGGTCTTCGCCGTGACCCAGCCGCTCGTCTTGATCGGAATTCCCCTGGCGCTTCTGCTCGTGGCATGCGGACCGCGCGGCCCGTGGTCTGCTGTCGTTGTCGGGGCGGTCGCCGCCCTGGCGCTTCTGGGTGAACGTTCGGGTCTCTGGTGGTTCGAGCGCGGCTGGCCGCTGATCTTGGCCGGGACTTACGTACTGACCGCGGCTGCGCGCCCGGATTGGAGTTTCTCAGCGCGAGCGCTGGCCTCGCTCGGCCTCGCCGTGACGGGGTTGTCATTGTTCTTTCTAATGAGCCCCGGAGCGTGGCGCGACCTTGACGCCTCCATGGCTGCGCGGGCGAGCCAGGCGGCGACTGCTGCGACGGCGCTGCTGGGCGGTGGGGCCGAGGAGTCCGTGCGGGCGCTGGTGAGTCGAGTTGCGAGCCTGCAGGCGGCGCTCTTCCCGGCCTTGCTCGGTGTGAGTTCACTTGGCGCTCTCGGCGTGGCGGCGACCGTGCGTGGGAGGCTGGCGGGCGACCTGGGTCGAAGGGTCGGGGGCCTGCGAGGGTTCAGTTTCAACGACCACCTCGTCTGGCTCTGGCTGCTTGGCCTGGCCCTGATCGTGGCACCGGTGGGCGAGATCGCGGAGCGCGTCGGCGGCAATGCCGTCGTCTTCATGGGCATGCTGTACGTTGTGAGGGGTGTCGCCGTGCTCCTGACTCTGGTCGGCGGGGTCTCAGTGCTGACGGGTGTGGTGGGTGCTGTGCTGGGGCTCCTCATCTATCCGATCTTCGCATTGTTCTTGGGCGTAGCGCTGGTCATCGGCTTGAGTGACACATGGTTGAACGTACGTGGTCGCATCAAGGCACGCAGTGGCGGGCGCGGGCCGTCGGGCTGAGTATCTGTCGGGAAGTCAGAATCGGAGCGCAAGAAAGTGGGTAAACACCTTGAGGTCATTCTCAGAAGAAGGGTCGAGGAGCTTGGCGATGTGGGTGATGTTGTCAGCGTGAGGTCAGGTTACGCGCGCAACTATCTGCTGCCGCAGGGACTCGCCTACCCCGCAACGGAACAGAACCGCCGGCGCCTCGAGCAGGAGCGGACAGCTGCACTCTTGGCGGAG
>Ga0209635_10000028_pt1 | contig 74160 bp, 63 predicted proteins | sample DeeMarSWOR230_32_FD_187463 | JGI IMG/M metagenome (GOLD analysis project Ga0209635, IMG submission 187463) | Marine sediment microbial communities from White Oak River estuary, North Carolina - WOR-2-30_32 (SPAdes) (version 2) | ecosystem: Environmental > Aquatic > Marine > Intertidal zone >...
CCACTCATGTCCCAGTCAAATAAGGGATCCCATTCACCTAAACTAGATGATATATTTACAAAGAACACAGAAGCAAAAAGAGTAGCTGTCAGAACTGCACTTAACAGTAAGGCTGTAATTCTCATAATAATGTTTCACCTCCTACTCTATTCTCCCCATTTAGAAAGAACACTATATTGCTGATTGCAGTTTTAAGGTTTCAGAAACTAAATTCTATCACAGAAAAAAGAAAAGAAGAGGGTCAAGTTGTCTGAACATTTCCAGTTCTTTTGATTGTTGGTCTTTTCGTCCAGTGTTTCCAAGCATAGGCTGACAGAACAACAGTAGCAACTAAGACAACAGCTAACGCAACGTACGGGGTTAGTAGTTCAAGCTTGTCTATAGGAATCTGAAGCCCACCTACACCTCCACTGCCAGACTCGATTTCATATTCTAGTATTGCAGCTGTAAAACCAAGTTTAGGATCGTTGTGCCCAGACCATAATCTAATAGTGTAGATGCAGTTTTTGTTATCGATTTCTGCATAGTCTATGGTATCATCATACACGACTTGCCATCCTGTCTGAAGTTGACTTCCAACTTCTGCCATTGTAGAAGTTCCATTAAGATACTGTTGAGATGTTAAGTTGAACCCAAGGAGTTCTGCTGTCATATTATAAACATCTGTATCAACGAAATAGCAACTCATATTTGTCAAAATTGCTCTGTGGGGGACTAGGACAGGAGCATAGTTGGAATACCTACAATGTATCTGGGGTATTGAATCAATCACAGTTTCATTCCAATCAACCTCGTATTCTCCATATCCAGTTGGGGGGAACCATAAATGCTCAGGTTGAAATGCAGTGCAAGGAATTGAAATATAACTGGTAACGGTAGAGTTTCCATTAACAGAGTAACTGTGCAGTAATACTCCTGAAAAGATAGTAGTCAACATTAAGAAAAGCATTATGTATCTTTTCTTATGCACAATATCACCTCCTTATCTCTCCTTCGGGAGTAACATTATAGGAAGGTCAATAAATAATCTTAAGAAAGAAAGTTCTATTCAAAATTCATGGAAATTGACCGTGTCAGGATTTCTTTCTGGCTATTTCTAGTCAGACTTTGCTCATTTTTCTTCTTCCAGTTTCACTTCGTCTCATTCCTTTTTGATTCTTGTCACTAGAGACCACAGAGCAATTGCCACTATTACTCCTATGAAGCCTAGAACACGAATGTAATAACCTAGATTGACTTGAAAGGGCAGAAGATATGAGACTAGGAATAGGGCTAGTATGATCAATATTGTGGACATGAACAACTTTGCTCTTGGTGACATGGCTGTCTCAATTCACTCAAATGCTACTAAAGCAAGGGATAATACCAGCTATAAACCTTCACTTGCGAACTTTGTCTTTTTTCTTCTGTACTCTAAAGCTTACAGGACATTGCTAAATTGATTGATGGCAATAATTTTGGGAATGCAAAAACTATTTTTTCCCCTTACTATGTCTGCTAGGAAGCCCAACACCTTTTTTCTGTTTCCTCTTCATCTTCTTAGCCCTTTGCAATTCTCTATGCTTTTCCCGACCTGCAGCTTTCTCTTTCTTACTTCTCTTAGCCATATTCTGACCTCCACTTTTGCAGCATACCCCTGGATTCTCATTAAAAAACCTTACTAAAAATTCCAACCTACGTCTTATGCTTCAGTTTTATGACTGGTGGAAGAAACTTCAATCTTTACTGAATTTTTACATACGCTAGTGATTTCTTTCATCATTTTAATCTTTCTCCACACCAATGGCATTCTTCATAACCAGAGATTGGTTTGCCACATTTCTTGCATGTCCATTTCTTCTCCTCTTCTTCGAGCCATTCTTTAACTTCACCTGCCTTAATCCTCTTTAAATTTTCAATCAGGTTCTCACTATGTCTCAGTTGTGAGTCATAGATTTCTCTAAATTTATCACAGTCTGGAAAGATTCTACATTCATAACAGAATTTCAATCCCTTCGCTTCAAGGCAACTGACTATCTGGCAGTTTTTACCCCACTGTTGACCTTTAACATTCCACCCTTCTGTTAGAACTACTTGACAACCTTCACATCTAATATCATCTGGTCTACAATTTGCTCTTTCAGCAATGACTTTCCTTAGCTTTCCAGACTCTTTATATCCTCTATAAATCATGCAAGAACCACAATAGAGCCCACATCTCCCAACCAAAACATAGCTTACCATTCAGAACCCTTCAAACTAGCCTAAAATATCCAATTTGATGTTTTATGACTTGTGGAAGAACCTGCTGAACAAGACTTCACTGATTCTCTTAAGATGAATCAACTCTGGATCACCAATAACCTTTGCCATAGTGAAATGTATTCTTGTTATTCATTATATGATTGAATAGTTCTTTGGAGTTTAATGGTATGAACATTGTTCCAGTATCATACCTCATGTTGCCATGAATATCCTCAAAGGAGATTCTCCTCTCCATTAGCATGAAGCCCAGCTTTTTATACAACTCAAAGGCTGCCTTACGATTTTCTGGATCAGCATTAAGGCAAGCAACATCACAACCCTGCTTCTTTAGAACTGCTAATCCTTTCTTCATCAATCTCTTACCAATACCCCTCCCTCGAATGCTCACTGCCACACAAGCTCCTACGGCTCCGCCCACAACGATTTCTCTACCATCAAACTCTATCTTCTTCTTATGGAGCATCAAGTAGCCAACAAGTTTCTCACTGGAGTATGCAAGGATTCTAGCAAGAACTTCAGTATAGAAACATTCCTCAACTTCCTTGGGATCCACATCACCAAAACACTGTCTCTCCAATTCAAGGACTCCTTGTTTCTGCTGATCAGAAAGCTCATCTTCTGGAACTAGGACTAACTTGATCAAACTCATCAAGCCATTATACCTCAATAGCTATTCTAATGATTTGTGGAAGAAACTTCGATCTATGGAAAAATGACCAGGACATTCTCCATCAGCTAGTTCTGTCAGGCTTTGCTCTTTTTCTTCTGTAAGCTAGTGTTGCTAGAAGAGATGCTATCATGAACAGGGGAAGAATGATTAGTAATGGAAACTCTGGGATTATGACTATTTCTAGTGTTGAATGCTCATATTCAAAGTATATCCATCTGTTGTTGTATGCATGCATCTTTAAACCCCTACGTTTCAACCTGTTAAGCAGAGCCCAGTAGGCTACAGAATCAGACTTTGATGTTTTCAAGACCACATTTACAGGTAAAAAGGAGATGTAGACGTTCTTAGTTCTTCTGAGAAATGATTGCTCAAACCTGAAGTGTTCCAGAGCGTTTAGTTCTTCGTTATAGTAGTTGTCTAAATCTCCAGTCTCACAAAGCCTGATTATCAAGTTATAGGACTTGATTGCTTCACTCTTTCGTAGTCCAGTCTCTGCTACAAATTCCAGAAATAACTGTTCGTTAGGTCTGAGTACGGACTTGGTTTTTCCGTACCATTGAAGAAGGTCTCCATTACTGTTATTGTTCATCATCCTTAGAAAAGAAGCGAAAGCATTAGGTCTGAATGTCTTGATGCCATAGTCATTTAGTCTTTTCTTGAACTGTTGATAGATGCCTAAGTACTTCGCTAGTGTTGTTAAGGCTTTGACTGCATGGTCTTTAACATAGGGAGAGAGCAGTTCTAGTTTTCTCAGATCTCCATCTAACATTTGGTTGTACTTCTTAGAATAGCGGTAGATGTTGTAAGCATAGGTCTTAGAGTACTTCTTGTAGAGCCAGTTGTTAAAGTCTGACCAGTTGAACGTTCTTGCGAAGGCGGCGATCATACCAAACTGATCTACCGACCCGCTTTTCATTGGGTTAAACGTTTGGGTTGTTGATTTAAGGGTTTTGAGTTTGTGTGCATGTGACGTTTAGACAGCCTTTTCTATTAGGCTTCAAATATGTGTGGGGTTTTGGGGGATGGAAGGTTTTATTTCTGCTGTTTATATGACTTGTTTGTGTGCGGCCGTAGTCTAGTTTGGTTAGGACACTGGCCTCCCAAGCCGGCGACCCGGGTTCAAATCTCGGCGGCCGCACCAACATTTACACACACAATTTCAAAAGCGGATTTGCGCGTGTGCATTTAATGGCAAAAGCCAAGGTTTATTGGGAAAGAATTGCAACTAAAGAATTATGGCGGGCTTGGCTGTGGCAAGCAAAGACGTTTGTGGTTGTGTCTGGGAAACCCAAGGCGATGTATGGGTATGCGTTAGGAGATGCAGAGTACATAGCAAGCCAAAAAAGAAAAGGCCTTTCAGAGCAAAAGCTGAATGTGTGAGACCATAAATAGCAGGCAAACACACGTACGCGTATTCACTTTTGGATTTGGTATTTCGTCAGAATTTATGTGTACGCGCACCAACATTTAGCGCGCATTTATACTTTTCCAAATAAATTATGTTTGTGGGACAATGTGGGACAAATTGTGGGACAAGCTGTTCCTGTCCCCTGGGACAGGGACAAAAAAATTATAGCGTTATTGCTGTTGTTATTTCATTGTTTTGTGGAGTTTGGGCGTTTTGTTGGGCAAAAAGCTCCATTATTAGATTTTCCATTTTAGCGTGCGCTAACCGTTAACATAGACGCACCCAATTAAGCTGTCTCTTTTTCGAACATTGTCGCGACTTCAAGAGCAGTTTTGATATTCTTTTCAAGCTCATCAATCTCTGGAGCGGCATTTCTGTAATACTCTATTGCCCCTCGATCTGTAGTCCTAAACAGGATAAGATTAGTAGGATAGAAATAATGACCCAACACGTCTTTGCTACGTAACGATTCTTCCTCTGAGCCGTTAGAATATCTAATGTGTATTCGAGTGAACACTGCTCCAGCTCCATGCTTCTCTGTTATGACAGTGGCTAAATTGTTTAGTTTTGGCTTTTGCTTCTCACATACTGAACATCCGTCTCGGGTAATGGCAACAATATATACTTTGCCAATTTCAGGAGCCAAATAATCTAAATGAGACTTATGGGTCTTCGCAAGTTCTTTTTCGAGTTTGCTGAACTTGACCGTATCAATTCTCATGACGCCTTATCAAGAAGTAATCATATTTAAACGCGATACTCATAGCTGTGCCAAAAAGCACAAATTTGCAAACAACCAAATATAATGGCAGGAGAAAGAACAAGTATGCCACGCTATATTTTACTGTCAAAACTCACCGACGAAGGGTGGAAAACCATCAAAGAGAGACCTGAAAGAATTAAGGAAGTTAACAAAGAACTCGAAGCCTTCGGCGTCAAAGTGCTCTCACAATACGCAACTCTAGGCGAATACGATTTCGTCAACGTAGTTGAAGCCGCAGACAACAAAACAATCGCTAAAATTTCAATAGAACTAGGCTCCCGAGGAACCATACAAATAACAACCATACCAGCTATTCACATCGACGAATTTATCACATCCATAAAAAAATAACCACTACCAAAAAAACACCCTTTTTTTATTTCCTATATAGAAAAGTTGTAAAAAACACTCAACTTCAAAAAATGCAAGGGCTACCGTATATTCAGGATCTTGAGAATATCACACAGTTTCTCGACGTTGAAGTCCGGCTGCTGCGCTACTTTTCGCATATCGTTTAAGCTGTTGAACTGAGATGGGATAAATACTGTTTTCACGCCGACATTTTTGGCGCCTTGAATATCTTCCATCGGAGTGTCGCCTACGTAAATAGCTTCGTCGGCTTTTACATTCAATCTTTCCAATGCTTCTTGAAAGATCTTTGGATTAGGCTTGCGCCAGCCAACCGCTTCTGAAACAACCACCACATCAAAAAACCCATTAATCCTCAGCTTTCTCAATCCAGCGTAAATAACTGGGGCGTAAGTGAAGTTGGAAACAAGTCCAAGCTTGTAATCTTGAGAAAGTCGCTGCAGTATCGATTTTGCGAAGGGTCGCAGTTTTAACGCGTTTAGATAGCTTTTAAAGAAAACATTCACTGCGGTTTTGATTCTTTCCTCCTGTGGAGTAGTGTTGTATCCCAACTGATTTAGGGCGTCAGAAATCCAAATCGCATTAGTAACCTCAACCAACTGCCCGTAGCGGATTTCACGGTATTTCTGATGCGCCTTTTTGTAGACTTCGAAGAAGTTTTCATGGCTCATACTATAACCGTTTGAAACAAGACTTCTGAAAAGCTTGTTTTCCGCGTTTTCAAGAGAATACCCTATCAACTCTGTCAACGTGCCGATGAAATCGAAAATCACTGCCTTAATCCTGACCATGTTGCTTAAACCTCGCAGGCAGATGGATACTTTGGTTCAAGCACTAAAAAGATATCGGAAACAAAATGTGGTGTTGCGTGATTGTGCGGCTAAGCGTAATTTGAGCCTGTACTAATCCCAACCGCGCGCGCGACCACATATTGAAAATTATTATCCTCCTTTCATAACAGTTAATGCAACTCAAAGTCTAATTATTACTTTAGAGGTTGGTAAATTGTCTTCCTCTGTAAAATGTAAGAGATGCAAAAGCAGAGAAGCTACAGGCGAAGACGAGCTATGCAACAACTGCCGCTTCGTTCTCGTCCTCGACGACATCGCAGAAGAAAGAGCGGTCACACGCGCACGCGAGCAAATGAAACGCGAACATACACGATAGGCCTTTCATCTGTTACGTTGGAATAAAGGCAAAAAACAGTCTTCGTTTTTTGGATGCGAAATGCACAAACAGAAGGATAGGAAGGTCTTTGATTTTCTCTACGTGTAGACACACGTAATAACTCCGATGCATATCCATTACACTTTAAGTTATTATTGTGTTGATGGTGAAATTAAATGCGCGCAAATATTAATTTAAAAGTGCGGTCGTTATACAAGCTAACTCTGAGCGGCCGTAGTCTAGTCTGGTTAGGACGTCGGCCTTCCAAGCCGTTAACCCGGGTCCAAATCCCGGCGGCCGCACCAAACACTGAAATGGAGGCTTTCTTTGAAGTTTCAAGATGAACGTTGTGGAAAAATCGTTGTTGTTGCTCACTGTATTTTGAATCAGAACTCACGAGTCTTAGGTTTAGCTTACTATCCTGCAGTAATTGGCGAAGTTGTAGATGTTCTGAGACGATACAACATTGGATTTCTTCAAATGCCGTGCCCCGAACTAACTTATGCTGGAATCAAACGCCCTAGCAAAACTAAAGAAGAATATAACACTCCTAACTACAGAAAACATTGCAGAAAAATTGCTGTCTCAACAGCCAATCAGCTTGAAGAATTTGCAAAGAATGGTGTTAAAGTGATTGCTGTTCTCGGCATCGAAAACAGCCCCAGTTGTGATGCAGGAAGTTTTGTGAATGAGACAGGTGTTTTTATGGAAGAACTTACTTTAGAGCTGGAAGAGAGAGGCCTTGAAATTCTTATGCACGCTATAAACGCGTCCGAAACAATTATCGATGTAAAGTGGTTGGAAAATATTCTAAAAGCAGGTTAAAGAGGCGGTTTTGTCTTTCTCTGTTTAAGTTCAGGTAGTCTAGACCACTTTTCAAAACCAGAGCTTGGAGGGTTATCTTTGAACAATTGTTTTCTTTCCGCTTCTAACAACCGGTTTTCTTCACCCAAGAATTCTGCAGCAGTAACCACTTTATTTCCGAAATCTCTCGCTGATTTGAAAATTTGTTTTGCTGATTTCCGCCATTCCACGTCTCGCAGAAGATGATGTTCCACAATAACAACTGGAATAGTTTTGGCTAGGGTTTCTAAGTTTTTCAAGCCCCGCTGTATTTGTAGATCATCAACACGAAACCCTGCTAAGTAAAGGGGTGGGCCACCAATAATCAACAGTTGCGGCTTTTCAGCCAGAATAATTTTTAGAGCGACTTCATCCATTGGTCCTTGTACGTCCGGGCTAAATAGTACTCTTTCATCTTCATGCTCGATGGTGGTCATGAGTACCCAACCAATAGGAGTATTCGGAGACCCGTGGAAAACTGGACGAGAAAATCTTAGTCTTGTTTTGCCGAAGGAAAAGTTTTTTCCGTCTGTAAATTCAACTTTTTTTGCATACTTGCCTCCTGTTTTCTCGAAAACCCACCCTCTTCGCCGTTGGCTTGCATTAACGTCAACACGGTAGCTCTTGGCTAGAACAAGTTTTTCCCTATAAATTTGTCGTGCAGTCTCAGCATCAGTCCAGTTGCAGATCCAGTCTTCAAATGAAGGCGTGTGGTGGTCAAAGTGATAATGGCTAATTGTAACCACGTCCGCTTTTTGCGCGAACTCCGCAATTTTTCCTCTAACTTCTATAATGGCTTCAAATTCACGGGGATGAGGTGGCAATCGAAAACGGTTAGGACAAAGCGATGCGCCAGCGTCTAAAAGAACACGAATGTTGGGCGTTTCTATGTAGGTGCACATAGATCGTACGCCGAGACTTTCCGCAGCTATTGGTAATACTTTGATTTTTTGAGGCATAGTATTCGCATCTTTGCTGCAAATATAGATTTTTATGTAAGCGTGCTTAATGGTGTTTTGGTGGGCGATGACGACTCTGGCCCCCCTGAACCAAATATGATTGGGATCTTGAGAGGGAATAGTCAAGTCGACGTTTCCCAAGAATACGTGAGCCCACACTAATTTTGCATAATACTTGGTGTTTAGAACAATCTAACGTTTTCTCTTTATAATAAAAAAAAGGAGGGGTTATGGGTATGAGTTGCCGTAGTTGGCGGCTAGTATTGCGAAGTCGGCGGGATCGACTTTTTTGTTGTTGCTCATGTCAGCGTTGGGGTTCCAGGCGCCTACTGGGCCAGGTTGCCATGGTGTGGAGCCATAAGCGACTGCTAGTATTGCGAAGTCGTAGGGTCCAACTTTCATGTCTCCGCTGATGTCACCGGGTCCAGTTATCATTACTTTGCTACCTGTGAACCAGTTGTCGGCTGTGTCGGTTTCGGTGGGAAGTATCGAAGCATAGCCGACAATTGTGTAGTTTCCGTAAGCGAATGTGGCTGTGTTCCATGTGAAGGTTAGGGTTGCGTTGTCGCCTGATGGTAGGTTGACGACTAATATTGCCCCGATTGCAGTCATATTGCCGTTGCTTGTCATATTGGCGTATGCAGTTACGGTGAATGTTGCTGGGCCTGTGTCTTGGTTTTGAACTGTGACATTTACTTCTGCTGTGTGTCCTCGTGATACTGTCGGGAAATCTGTTACGCAGCCGTCTTTTATTGTTGTAACATTTGTTACAGCTACGTCTTCTTCTGCTAAAGGCGAGGTTGCAATAGCGACTCTTATGAATGTGTGGTAGTTGGGTGGCATTTGCATGTTCTGCTGCAGGTAATTTACAAGCTCCCAAGCTGGATAAGGCGCCGACATAGGTAGAATGACATTATATGCGTCGTGCGAAACATATTGGGTGTCATTGTGAACTGTGGGGTCTGCATGTGCTGGATGTGTTACTGGTACTTCGCCTGGCCATCCTGCCTCGGCGGCGTCAAAGAATGGGTCGCTGAGGAGTAGCTGGAAGGTTGTGGAGTTCACTCCGGCACATGTCACGTAGTGTCCTCCGTCTCCACCAGGGAAGTCGTAGGGGTCAGCCTGTACCCAAAAGCCAGGGTCAACTTCAATCCAGAATTCAAGTAGGAGGACTACGTCTTGGCATCTCATGATTTCCATTTCTACCCAGTCAAATTCTGGGAATTCCATGAAGTGCACCTCAAGCGTGTCGTTTGCGCCTTGTTGAATCAGATATTGATCAATTCCCCAAACCATGTCCATCCAAAATGTTCCGGTGTGCATGGATCCGGTTCTCTGACCGTCTGTGTCCATAAACCAGGCTAAGTCTCTGATGAATGGGTCAACATTCAATACACTGTGGTCGTCGGGTACGCCAGGGTAGGCTGTCAATATGTTGCTTGGGTCGTATTTTGAGTCGAACCACCATAGTGAGTTTGCGACTGCTGTTGGGCCACACCAAGTGAACCATCCAGGAGCAGGCCCCCATATGTCTTGTTTTTGGTCGAAGTCTGGCATTCCGCTGGGTGCATAGTCTGGGTAGGGTGGTTTCTTGTACCATTTTGGTGGTGGTGGAGGTTCTTCTGTTATTTTCTTTACGGTGATGTCTATGGCTACTTCGTCAACGTGGACCCAAAGAGCCCCATCAGGGCACGAAATCTCGAGGATGTCACAGTAGCTGAGGACGCCGTTACAGTTGTCGTACCAATTCTCTATTGTAAGGCGATAGCCAAATTGACCGGTTGGACAGACTACTTCCCAATCAGTGTACAGTGGGTGTGTCTTCGGATAGTACAGCCACTCCCATCCGTAGTAGTAGGCATCAAGGTATTCTATGTATATCCGATCATATAGTGTAAATGGTGGAGTTCCAGTCATGTCTTCTATTGTGAGGTTGAGAGTGAGCGTCATGTTCTCTACATGGTACTCTTCAGTCAAGCCAGTGGGATATTGAGCCAGTGTGATGTTGTCGCAAGGATTAAGTAATCCGTCGCCATTGTCTTCCCAACCTAATGTTTCGTAATCATAGATGCAGCAGTCAGGATAAAGTTCATGCCAGATTATGCCAGTAGGATCATCGATCTTCTCGTTGAGGATTATGTCTATTGATAGTTCTTCGACGTGCCACCAACCATAGTATATATCAGCGTACAAATCGTGCAGCTCAATCCAATCGCAATAATCGAGTACTCCGTTACAGTTGTCTATCCAGCTCGTGATGTTCATGGATGCACTATAGAAGGGCCAGACTTCGTGCCATGTAGAGTTTATCACTGTAGTTTTAATGTTATACATGGTTTCGAAGGGACCTTTATACTCTATGTACATCCAGTCCTCTGGATTGGTTTCGTTGGATACAAGCATGGTGAAGGTTACTCTGTCAACATAATACCATTTCGTCTCCTGAGACGTATAGTTCCACATGTCAATCTGGTCGCCAGGACTAAGCCTGCCAGGGTAGGGGTCTTCTATTGTTTCGTTCCAGCTTGTCAGATTGTGCCAGTTGCAGAAAGTTGGGTAAAGTTCGTGCCATTCAATACCAATTGGATCCATAATTTTCTCATTAAGGATTAGATCAGTTGAGTACTCTTCAACATGCCACGGTACGAACGGCCAATCCTCAAAATAGACCCAGTCACAGACGCCGAGGTAACCTGTGTTACCAATACCTGTATCGTCCCAATTAATGATATGGTATGGATGACCTGGACCATATATTCCGAGATAGACGGGCCAGATTTCAGTCCAGTTAGTGCATATGGGCTGAATATAAGGAGTATAAGGACCTTTGAACTCAACGTATATCCATTCATCAAAGCCATAGTAATCCGTCCACAGGAGCATTGTCATCGTAACTCTGTCCACATGGAACCAACGTACCTCCTGAGTGGCAAGATTAGTCATGTCTATTTGGTCAGAAGGATCAAGGACTCCGAACTCTTCTGTGTCTTCCCAACTGGTGAAGTTCCATATTTCGCAGTAGTCTGGATATAGCTCGTGAAATTCAATCCCCCAAGGATCAGTTAAGTCGATTATATATGGGGCGTGCATGTGGATTGGCATAAGAGACGGACCGTGCATGTGGATTGGCGTAAGAGACGGACCATCAAGATAAAGCAGATCATCCGTTGGCAGCGCACCTGTACGTAAATTGATGCCAACTAATATCAAAGATGTAACAAGCAAAGTCAAAGCAAACAGCGTGAAAACTTTCTTTTTGTCAACGTTCAACATATCTTCTCTTTTCTCCCTTATTTTTTCGCACCTAATATTAAGCAGCTCATACTTAAAAAAACCTATGGAAAATAATTCTATTAACCCAAACAGAGTTAGGGAAACACGCCCCTGCGACGTATCATTTGCAATTATAAAATTTATAACATAACCGAGACAAAAAAAGACAACCTACACATGCTTATACTTTTACTCTTTCCTATCGAAGACATACGTTAAAACAGACAAAAACCGTTAAAAGCCACAGTAGATAGACAACTACGAAAAGGAGCCAACATCTATTGCCTTATGCTAGCGTTTTTAAGGACGAAATAAAACTCGACATCAACTATATACCATCAAAACTTCAACACCGCAACACCCACCTCCAGCTTCTCAGCCAATATTTCCGCCACGCAACTGAAACACCAGGAAAAATGACGCAACGAGTAATCATAACCGGCAAAGTTGGAACCGGAAAAACCGTACTGGCGCAGCACTTCGGACAAGGCATAACCCACGAAGCCCAACAACGCAACATAAACCTCCACTATGTCCATGTGAACTGCCGCCAATACAAAGGCAGCTTCTTCCTAATACTACAGCAATTAGTAACACAGTTCCACCCAACCTTTCCAAAGCGAGGCTACTCAGCTGAAGAACTGCTACAGATATTGATGCAAATCCTCAAAGACCAAAATATCTACTTCATCATCACCTTAGATGAATTAGAGTCCCTCATCCAGAACGAGGGCTCCGAGCCACTATACAAGCTAAGCCGCATAGAAGAAACACATACAAAAACACCTATGCGGCTTTCACTCATATGTATCCTCCGCGAACTAAGCTGGCTTGACAAGCTGGATGCAAGCACAAGAAGCACGCTTCAAAGCAACATAATCCAACTAGACGCTTATACACAGACACAATTGCAGGACATTCTAAAAAACCGCGTGATGCTAGCCTTCAAACAAGGAACCGTTCCTCCGGAAACCATAACACTCGCTGCAGAATTAAGTGAAGAAGAGGGGGGAAACGCACGCTACGCCATAGAACTTCTTTGGAGAGCCGGAAAATACGCAGACACAGAAGAAACCCAAGAAGTCTCACCCGAACACGTCAGAAAAGCCGTGGGAAACGTTTATGCAGGCATACGAAGAGACGAAATAGCAGCCTTGGATCTTCACAAAAAATTGTTTCTGCTCGGCGTTGCACGACGATTTCAACAAACCGGAGGCATTCATCTTTCAATGGGTGAGGTAGAAGAAGCTTACAACATTGCATGCGAAGAGTTCAATGAAAAACCACGAGGACATACACAGCTCTGGAAGTATGTAAACGAACTTTCTAGCTTCGGCGTCATTAAGACAGAGCTTTCCACAAGTGGTCAACGAGGCAAAACCACTTTGATTGGATTACCTCGCATTGCTGCCGAAGACTTGGAAAAAGAGCTAGACAAAACTCTGGAACACATTAAGCGAGGATTTGCCCAATGATGTTTGAAGATGTTTTCTCTTCCCGAGGCAGAGTCAGAATTTTGCGCATTCTCTCCGAAATAGGAGAGCTTAATATCTCTGAAATTGCAAGACGCGCAGGACTAAACTACACCACAACAAACGAACACTTGCAAGTTCTAGAAAAAGCTGGTTTGATAAGGCACAAGTCTTTCGGTCGCATTCGCATTTACCGCTTTAACGAAGAAAACACAAAAGCAAGAGCCATTAGGGATTTAATAGAAATGTGGGAACAAGAAACAAAAAGTGCGTAAAGCCACAGACGATAAAAAAATCGTGTGCACTACTAGCAACATGCACTTCGCAGTCGCACAAAATGTGCATAGATGCGCAAGCCCATGTGTTTTTATGTAAAGTTGTGCGTTTTGAGAATCTTCGAGATTTTTTAAAGTTTTTTATGAAGTTTTTGGAGAGCTTGCTCATTGGCTAAAGGCACCAAAAGCGCATAAAAGCGCTAATTGTGAGCAGAAAGTTGTCGTTGACATGGTCGTTGCGCGCGCTTTTCAAGATTCATACATGAACTTTTCCAAATATTTTCCAAATAAGCATGTTTTGTAGACAAATGTACTACAGCGCGTCTCTGTCTTCGGGGACGGAGACACGGTTTTCTTGCTTTTTTGTTATTGTTTTTGTTCATTGTTCAGTGATTTTGTTGGATCAGAGACCGTTGAATTCTCTGAAAGCACAGCTTTTTCCATAACTTTTCCAAATAAATTTGGTTGTGACACATTGTGGCACGTTTGTGGCACAAAATGTTACACAAACGTGTTTGTGTCCCAGACACGTGTGTAACACAAAAATTAGAATATTGTTTGTTGTCATTCCATTGTGGTTGGAAAAATTTTAAGAAAAACTATCGTAATTCCCAGTTAAATTGTGAAAAAGACTGTCTTTTTCCAAATAAATTAGTGTGTAACAACATGTGCAACAAATGTGACACGGGCTGTCCCATGGGAATTACATCATTGTTGTTGTGTTTTGCGCGTTGTTTTGTGGAATTTGGACGTTTTGTTTTCTAAAGCGCGCGTACTTTGCGCCTGTTTCTGCATCATTGTTTTTTGTCATCTCATTATTTTATGAAATACAAGCGCTTTGGGACCAAAACTCCTTAATCAGTTCTTCCACTTTAGCCCATGCATGCGAAGTACATCTTGGAAAAGCGCAATCTTAAAACAGCTAGAGGAGGAAAAGGACAAGAGGAATAATGTTACGATAAGGTGAGAGATGCATGAGCATGGTTGATGTAAGCAAAAAACCAGAGATTCTTCGCGAAGCAAAAGCGAGAGGCACTATCAAGTTAAAAGCCAAAACTTTGCAACTAATTAAGGAGAAAAAAATTGAAAAGGGTGATGTTTTTATTCTGGCAAAAGTTGCAGGCGTTCTGGCCGCAAAGAAAACATGCGAATTGATTCCGCTGTGTCATCCTTTACCACTATCCAATATTGATGTTAAGGTTGAGATTGTTAATGAATCAAATATCACTGTTGAAGCAACAGTCAAAGCTTTTGCAAAAACCGGCGTAGAAATGGAAGCACTAATAGCTGTTTCTTCCTCTCTCTTGACAATTTGGGACATGACCAAACAATATGAGAAGAACCGCGAAGGTCAATATCCTACAACCGCCATTAACAACATTAGGATTTTACGCAAGGTGAAAAGAGGGTGAGCGAATCCTCAAAGAGACATAAGGCCGAAGCCCCAAAGCAACTGAATTTCGCTCTAATCATGTGCAGCACTTCTCGGTTTACAAGCATGAACGAAGTTAAGCAAGCAAAGGATCCCTCTGGAGATTTAATCGTTGAGGCGCTTAGAAAGTCTGGTCAAGGAGTTGTTGCTCGTGTTCTGGTGCCGGATGACGAAAAAATGATTAGAAAAGCTGTTGAAGAGGCGTTGCAAGATGAAAATGTAGAAGCTGTTGTTGTTTGTGGCGGTACAGGAATTGCCCCAAAAGATGTAACTATCGAAACCATCTCTCCCATGTTAAGAAAGATCTTACCAGGTTTTGGCGAATTATTCCGCAAACTCAGCTATGACAGCATAGGCTCTGCTGCAATTTTGAGCCGCGCAGCCGCTGGAATTATGAACGGAAAAGCGGTTTTCTGCATTCCAGGAAGCATAGATGCTGTAAGGCTTTGTCTCGACAAACTTATATTGCCCGAAACGGCTCACATCGTGAAGCATGCTCGGGAAAACAATGATCAAGGATAACTTCGGACGTCCAGTTCTGAACTTGCGAATCTCGGTTACCCAACGCTGCAACTTGCACTGCCCCTACTGCCATCGCGAAGGCGAAGAGAGAAAGCCCAACGATTCTGTTATCGAAATGACCACTGCAGAAATTGTTCGCTTAGCAAAGATAGCTATTAGCTTGGACATAAAGAGGATTAAGTTGACAGGCGGCGAACCTTTACTGAGAAAGGACATTTTAGACATTGTTGAAGGCATTTCAGATTTGCAAGGGTTGCAGGATTTGTCGATGACTACAAACGGAGTTTTCTTGGCATCCATAGCTAAGGACTTGCGAACTCGGGGTTTGATTAGAGTCAATGTAAGTTTGCCATCTTTGAACGAAGATGTTTATCGAAGGTTGATGGGTGGCAACTTAACAGATGCGCTAAAGGGAATTAGCGTTGCGGTTGACGTGGGCTTGTATCCAGTGAAGATGAATATGCTAGTTTTGGCGGGTGTAAATGAAGAGGAAATTCCTGCAATGATTCAGTTTGCCAGGAAAAGTGGTGTTTTGCTACAGCTGATAGAGTTAGAGTCAGTAAACCTCAGCCAAATATACTATAAACGCCACCATTATCCGTTAGATAAAGTGGAAGCCGATTTTAAAGAACGAGCTTTACACATAAAAAAGAGACCATACATGCAAAACAGGCGCATATATCACTTGCCAGATGGAAGAGTAGAAGTAATCCGCCCCACAGAAAACACAGAGTTTTGTGCTCACTGTACGAGGTTGCGGGTGACCAGCGATGGGAAGCTCAAGCCTTGTTTGATGGTGAACACAAACTTAGCAGACGTTTTAACTCCTATGAGGAATGGAGCGACGGATAAAGAATTATTGGAGATTTTTAGGGAAACCTGTCGCAAAAGAGAGCCATATTATAAGGCGTCGGTTTGTCGAATTGTAGAGTGAATCGAGAAAAAAAGAAAAAAGAGGTTCTGGGGAGTTATAGTGTTGTCTGTGGAGGTTTCTTGAACCTCGTAATGTAGACTACCGCAATCGTGACGCCAACTAGAATTAGAGTCACGATTCCTGCGCCCAGCAACTCTATGGTCATTAAGTCGAGTTTTCTGTTTAGATCGTCGATAGTAGCGTTTAGGTTGTCAATTTTGTTGTTCAACTGTGCGTTCTGCTGTTCCAGATCGTCAATTGCTTGGTTCGCTTCGACAATTTGCTGGTAATTCGGGTCTTCCGTATAGTTTATGTTCACTGTAACGACAGCCATTGCTTCGTCTGACCATGAGTGATCGTTATCTTTTACGGTAAAGTAGATTGAGTGGGTTCCTACGCTGAGAGTTGCAGTATCAAATGAGGCTGCTGTGCTTAGAGTGCCGTCGATTGAAGAACGCCACTTATATGCAGCAATAGAACCGTCAGAATCTGAGCCATGACCAACAAACGAAACTGTTTCGCCCTCTGTTGAGGGATTCGGCGTTATGGAATCAATGTAGGCTTTTGGAGGAACGTTTTCAGGTAGTATGATAGAAGCTTCGTTATTATAGTTGGTATATCCATAGAATGCCCCGCCTATAGCATATATTCTGCCGTTGTTACCCAGAGCCGCACCTAGTTCCTTCCTTGGCACCGGCAGGTTCGATTCCATCCAACCAGGTATAGTCCACGTGTTTGTCTTAGGGTCGTAGATTTCCACGGTGTTAAGGAAAGGCGGGTCATTGTTAACGTAGCTTGTTCCCCCACCTATAACGTAAATCTTCTCGTCAGGTCCTAAAGCAATACCAAACTCTACTTTTGGTGATGGCATTGAAGCTTTTCTGGTCCATGTATCTGTTGAAGGATTGTAAGCTTCTACGATAGATATTGCAGTACCATTGTATCCGCCCATAGCATAGATTAAGCCGTCTGAACTCTTGACTACTCCTAGTTCACTTCTTCCAGTGGGCATATCTGTTCCATTTATCCATGTATCTGTTGAAGGGTTGTAAATTTGGGTTATATTGCTGCGGAATGCTCCAGTTGACTCTCCACCGATGACATATATCCTGCCGTCGTTGCCTGTGGCAGCGCTAGCCATCCATGCCGCAACGGGAATTGAAGTTTTTGTATACCATGTGTTCGAGGTAGTGTTGTAAGCTTGCACCGTATCGACGTAGCCAAGGTTGGTCCCACTAATCACGTAGATTATTCCATCTGATCCCTTGGCAAAAGCAGCTCCTCTTGTAGGCGTAGGCATTGATGCCTTTGTGGTCCACATGTCTGCCAGAGGATTATAGGCTTCAACGGTAGATAAGACATTAGAGCCGTCATATCCACCCATTACATAGATTAGTCCATCGTCACCTGCCACAACTGCGGCTTGCCCTCTCGAGGTTGGCATAGCAGTTTTGGTTCTCCATGAAGGTGAAGGCGTATCTGACGCAAATCCAAGCTTTGTCTGAGCTAAACTAAGTGTCAAAAGACTGCCTAATAAACAGACGCAAACAAATGCAACTTTTAATCTCAATTTTCTCAGTCTCCTATACTAAACGAGCAAACCCATATCCAGCCTTCTCTTTATAAGACTTTGCACATACACCAAATAACTATGCTGATCTGTGATAACGGCTGTAGCTTAGAGAAACCAAAAAAACCAAGTTAATTTACGAGTTTCAGTATTTTGTTTGCTTGTCTTTTGCCTCCAGCAATGTAGACGACTTCTTCCTCGTCAAAGTTAAACCACTGAGCCAAGCCTGCAGCCATCTCCGTGTTGCTTTCAAAAATAACTCGCAGATAAGGCAAAACATCTTTTTGCGCCGCAACCACTGAAACATGCATCCTCAGTTTTATCTTTCTCCCAATTTCTCTTTTCTTTCCTCTCTCAACACGGCTCGCTGACAAGGTTCTTATTCTCTGCGGAAATCGAAACGGTATCCATCCAGATGGCTTCGACTTATCTCTTGCCATAGCTACGCCTGCAGTCATGAAGTCAATCACGTACCGCATCAATTTCCAATTCTGAGTTTGTCTAATTCTTCCTCTGTACAAGTCAGCAGTAGCCAGCGATTCCATGGCATTTGCTAACTCACTTGGAACGTTAAAATGGTGAGGTGCATTTTCGTATATCCATTCAAAAAGCATGTCTAAATTAACATCAGCCACGTCCACAGCCTGCTTGGCAGCGTTACAGTTTTTTCCATACAAAACTTGGCGTAGAACAGTGAAAATCACGTCTTTGCGATCTCGATAGGCAAGCCAAGAGACATCATCATATGTAAGCCTTCTCTTTCCTTGCGCCAAAGCCTGCAAATCGTTTACAGCCGACCGCACATCGCCTTCACTGCGCTGTGCAATGAAATTCAAAGCTTCTTCCTCAGCAGAAATGTCATCTTTGGCACAAATCCTCTTCAAGTGTTTCAAGACTTCTCGAGCTGGCGGCTTTTTAAACTCGATTATAAGATATTTTTTCTTGTCTCGAAACGCCACAAACTTCTTGTTCCAAAAATCGTTGGCGGTCAAAACGATAGGGTAACGTGTGTTCAGTATTATTTTGGTTATGGCAGGGATAGCACCTCTGTCTGCAGTGCCATGCACTCCGTCCAACTCGTCCAGGAGGATTACTCGCTTTCTCCCAAAGAAACCGTTATACTGGGAAGCTAAGCCTGCGAATTGGCGGATTTTCTCTTCAGTGCGATAGTCGCTTGCGTTTTTCTCTATTAGTTCCATGCCGAGGTCGTTGGCTAAGGCTTCAACCGTTACTGTTTTGCCGATTCCAGGTGGACCGTGGAGAAATGCGGCTCTTTGCTTGGGAATTCCCTTCTCCCAAGACTTCAACCATTTTTCAAAACTGCTAATTGCCTCTCGGTTGCCCACAACTTCTGCTAAAGATTTGGGTTTGTGCTTCACTGTCCACGCAGCATGCACTAGAGATTAGCCACCTTTTAACTCGTAACCTGCTTCAGTAATTCTTGCCAGTAACGCGCTTAGCTGCACCTCTTCGTCTGCTCCTTCGACGAGACGGAAATCCACTTCGCCTACTATTTCTGCTAGTTTGACTTTCCAGTTTTCAGGAATATCGTCGAGGCGGAAAAGCTCTATGTGGATCTGTTTAATTATGTCGCTTCCAGCAACGCCGTACTTCATAATCATTTCGCGAAGCCTCTTTCTTGCCTCAACGAAATTTCCCCCCATCGCAATTTTTATCATGGCGTGAACATCTGCTGGATTCGCTCGTCCAACTACAGAATAGACTGTTTCTGAGCTTACAGGCTTTCCAAGAGAAGCAGCTGCCTGCAACGAGTTGATGGCTTTGCGTAAATCGCCACCGCAAACATCATAAATTGCGTCCAACCCATCGTTCAACAGGTTCACGTTTTCGTTTTGGGCTATGTGTTGAAGATGTTTATTCTGCTCTTCTCTTGGTAGATAGGTAAAACGGAAAGGGGCACAGCGGCTTTGAATTGGCTCAATAATTTTTCCGCTGTAGTTGGCTATTAGAATGAATCTGCAGGTTTCGGTGTACCTTTCCATGGTTCGCCGCAAAGCCTGCTGAGCATCTCCAGTCATGTTGTCTGCTTCGTCTAGGATTAAGATTTTGAAGGGAATTTCTCCAAGCGTCCGTACGCGAGCAAAAGTTTTTACAGTTTCACGGACAACGTTTATGCCACGTTCATCGCTTGCATTCAACTCCATCAGATGTTCTCTATAAGTGTCACCATACAAGTCGTGAGCCAAACTTAAGGCCGCGGTTGTTTTTCCAGTTCCTGGAGGACCGGCAAAAATGCAGTGGGGTACGTTACGGGATTTTACGAAGCTTGCGAGGCGTTCCACGATGTCTTTTTGATTTACCATTTGGCTTAAAAATTTTGGACGGTATTTTTCCGCCCACATTTCAAAGCTCAATTCACGTAACTCCTTTACTAGCCCATATAAGAACTGCATCAAAAATAAATAACTAATGCTTTATTGCAAGTTCCTAACCAACCATTTTTTTCATAAATTCTCAAGAATATGAATATTTGGTGACGATTTTTTAAAATAATATGTATGTTTATGTGGGATTCGTATTTCTGATTCACATCTCTTAAGTAGGAATGTTCAGAATCTGATTTAGGAATCAGACTCGAGGGCAACCTGATGAGCTTTTCTTTGTTACCAGAGTTCTTCGCCTTCCTCGGGGTTGACGTTTTTGTAGCTATGAGTCTTTTGACATGCCTTCTGGATGATCATTTTCCGAAAACGCTACCCTATGTCTTTCAAGCTGCCGCGATAGGTGGGTACGTTCATATTCTGATCAGCAAAGAGTTTCTAACATTGTTCGGCGATTACATGCGGTTTTGGTATTGCTTTCTTTATTTGGCTGTTGCTTTGGCGAATATTATTGCACTTGATGTATATCTTGCAGTCGTCAAGAAACAGTGGACTCTTGCGAAGGTTTTCTCAGGTACTGTAGTATTCCCAGTGCTGCTAGTCTCAGCTTTCTTCATTTCCAATTATGCGAGCCAAATTGCTGGGTTTTATCTTTTCCAGATGGCAATGCTTTTTAGTGCTTTGGTTCTTGGACTATCGATTTCTGTTCTTTTGAGTCCAAAAATTGTAAAAAAATATTGGAAGAGGAGGTGAGAGAGAATGAGTCGGGTGTTTAGCAAGTCTGTTAAGATGTTGATTCTGACGCTACTGTCTTTCCTTGTTATCTCCGCGACTGCAGCTGTCTACTATTCATTGGAAATGACTTCAACAATCACAACTGCCGCAAACGATGTGTACTTTGTGTTAGGTCCAGATAATTCCACAGCAGGAGTAAACATTTTCAATGACAACAAGAGTGCAACGTTAGACCAGCTTAGCGCCTATCCGAACATGACCATGACTTATGACGATGCCATTAGAGTGAGGAACAACCATGCAACAACAAACTACCAAATTAGGTTAAGACCTGTGTCACGGTCGGGCAATGCTCTATACTTTGTATATATTAACTTCACGTTGCAGACTCCAACTAAGATATCATTGAATTATACATCGAATGGAGTAACTTGGACTGACGCTTCAACAACTGATCCTTTCATAACCGTTAATGCGAACACAGAATATGCAATTGTTATCCAAACAATGGCAAATGCTACTGCGACATCTGGTCAAACTGCAACAATCGAGATAGCTATAGATGTAGAGCCATAATCTCCCTTTTTCCTTTTTTTCTACTACTCTAAAGGAAGTTAGCTGTGAATATGTCGAAGAGAATCCGAGGCTATAGAAGGATTCGACTTTCGAGTTGGTTAGTGTTAACTATATTCTTTTTGTTGTGTTATTTTTTGCAGATTATAATGGGAAGTGCATATTATTCTTTGGTCGCGCAACCTTATACTACAGTTAGCTCGCCGTCTGTTATTCTTCAGGACGGCATAGTTGGCACAAGCACAATCTACACAAACAACACAAGTGCTAAGGTTAACGTTGAAGCTCCACTGTTTGACTATGTGGATAGTAATGATTCTAATGTGGATTCCAGTGCAGATAAAGGTCAGCATTCAAATTTTACAGCTCAACAGGCAGGTTCGGATTCAATGTATGATACGCTTACAGAGAAAAATACAGGAGAAATCACTAAGGTAGGAACCGATACCAGCGGAACTGGAAACAACTTAACACTATCTTTTTCACACACCCTTGTTTCTGGGACAAATAGGATAATCATTGTCGCTATTGGAATTGAGAACGGTGATACCGTTGATGTCTCCAATATGACCTATGGTGGGACAACAATGACCTTGGCCGTTGAGAGAATCACTGGCACTTCCGGGTTCCGGTGTCTGAGCGAAATCTGGTACATTCTCGAGAACGACCTTCCAAGCGACGGATCGCAAACTGTTGAAGTTAACTGCTCTGGCACTCCTAATACGTTGGAAATTAATGGTTTCTGCTCTGAATACACTGGGGTTACACAAGGAGCCCCTGAAGCGACTAATGGAGCATCTCAATTTAGTGGAAATACAATATCGAATACGATTAGCCCGTCGGATGACGCATGGGTGATCTCGATTGCAGGATCTGGTAATGCTGGTTCTTTCACGCACGGACAAGGGCAGGTTGAAGTGTTAGATTTTCAAGATGCTTCTTCAACATTCGCGGTTGCGGAATTGAGGGGAGCAAGTGGTGAAACTTCATTAGATTCAACTTATTCTGGTACTGTTAATCGACTTTGTAGAGTTGCGGCCTCATGGATTAAGCAACCGCGCTATGAACTCGACCTCGAAGTGCAATGGACCAATACAGATTACACACGGACAAATGAGGAACTCTGCATCAAGACAGGAACGTTCAGCAGTTCAGAAAACATTAAAGTCAGAGTCTGGAACAACACCGGAAGCTCTTGGCATTGGGTTATGAACTTAACGGCAAACCAATGGAACAACGCGTCAATAACATCATACTTAACATCAAACACCTTTACCATTCAATTTTTAGGAGGAACAGATACGAGCGACTCTATTGAAAACAGCTGGAACATAGACGCAACACTTCTACATGTTTGGTCTGGATGGCTTAGCGGCTGGGACAAGCGCGTTAGAATAACTATTGACCGTGACGATATTGACACCGCTCTGTCCAACTTCCCCATTCTGGTTCATTTGAGCAATTCCTCTTCTGGACGAAACAATGATGATGTGTCATCAATTTTCGATGAACTTCAGAACGATGCTAACCGGAAAAAAATTGCTGTCACTGAGAGTGATGGACTAACGCAATGCTACGTCGAGATTGAAAGATGGGACGATGCAAGCGAAAAAGCTTGGCTATGGGTTAAGACTCCAAGCATAAATAACACAATAGATACTGTGCTTTACTTATACTACGACAAGGATCAAGCAGATAACACAGTCTATGTTGGGGACACAGGTTCAACTGCTGCGCAAAATGTTTGGAATTCTAGCTTCAAAGGAGTGTGGCATTTAAGCGAAACAAGTGGGGGAGTTGGCGCAATAAAGGATTCCACATCAAACAACAATGTTGGAACAGACAACGGTAATCCAACTTTTAATGCGACTGGACTAATAGACAGTGCCATCAGCTTTGACGGCATTGATGATTATATTAACATGTCCAATTCTGCAAGTTTACAATTCACTAGCTCTCTAACTATTGAAGCGTGGATCAATCTAAACTCATTCGGATCAGGTTCTGACGTTGACATTGTACTGAGAAAAGGTGAGGGAAACCCAAACGACTATCAGCTTGCAATACATGATCAGAAACTTGCACTGATGATTGAAGAGAATGATGATGCAGGGCTTGAAAGCTCTGCGAGTCTAACTGCAACAACATGGTATTACCTTGCTGGAACATGGAACGGATCAATAAGAAGAGTCTATCTTAACGGGTCTGAAGATGGCTCTGGTTCCAAAATTGGAAGTGTAGTTCCGGATACAAGAGACATATATATCGGAGGAAGATCAGGTTCCGATCTGTCCACAGGTGTTATTGATGAGATTCGTGCTTCCAACATGACAAGAAGCGCTGCTTGGGTCAAAGCTAGCTACGAAAGCGGAAGAGACGACCTACTTGATTTTGGATCAGAGCAGACGTCAACACAGAACTTTGATTATGTCCTCAGAGTAAACAACACCGTTACAGATTCTTGGCAGATCAGGCTAAAGAAATATTCTAACTCTTCAATAGGTCGCCTACAGAACTGCACCATCTACTTCCACAATTCTACAGATGGCGCCTCGAGCCAAATCGTCATCGAAAACGGGTCATTCACAAACGAAACAGGATCGTGGTACGATCTAGGCAGTTTGGAAACAATCTACATAGCCATGACAGTAGAAGCAAACAGTACAGGAACAACATACGTCTACACCTATCTTGAAATTCGCAAACCGAGCACTACAACTTACCTTCAATACATCATAACATTCGAAATTACCTAAATGTCCTCCAAAATTCAGATTTACACTAAGAATTTCAACATCATTAAACCTATAACCAAGCAAACAAGCAAAAATAAGTGACAAAAATGTTTCCGTTCGACATAGCTTTCGTGCCCTTCGTCATAATTACGCTAACTCTAACACTCTACTTTACACTTATCATGAAACTCAAACCGTCTACTGAAACTAGACTGTCAACATACATGAAAAAACCAATCGAGAAAAAATCACCAAAAAAGAAACGTATAGCCTCAAAACCCGTCGAACCTAATGAACCCTCCGAACCCCCAATGGAGAACAAAACCGAAGAAAAGGAATGCTCTCACTATGTAGGTTACCTCGCAACGTTGCCAAAAGGCACACCATTCCCTGAAGAATGCTTCGGATGTCGCAAAGTCATACAATGCCTAAGAATAGCACCCACAAAAGCTATTGAAAGCTTCTATTTGACTGCAACAGAGACAAAATAGTTTCAATTGTTGAAAGGCAATGCCTAGGATGATTTCCATAATCCGTGGATGTTGCAGTATTCTCTTGCCGCTATTTTCTCCGCTGTGATTTTAAACTCTGCTTCTGGCTTGTCTCCTGGGTTCAAGAATTTCCTGTAACTTGTGCCGTCGGCAATTACTTCTATCCACTCAATGTAGTGTTTTTGCTCCATCGGATGCGGAACTGACCCAACTTTCACTTTTATTCCCTTAGCAGTTTTCTCTATCACTGGAACATGTTTTTCCAAGCCTACGTCTGTGGTTTTTTCTGTAAGCAACTCCATTGGTTGACCACAACAAACAAGTTGTCCTACTCCCGCGTGTAAAACTTCGACTATGTTGCCGCAAATGTTACATTTATAGATCTGCTTTCTTTCCGTCACTTTTTATCCCTCCTTAATATTCTTCACATATAAGTTGGAAGTAGCTTCTCGAATGGTCGCACGAAGGACATGTTTCTGGCGGTTTCTTTCCAAAATGAACGTACCCGCATTCTCGGCATACCCACCAAACATCCTTTTCTTTTTTGAAAAAGGTGCCAGCTTCTACTTCCTTCAGTAGTCTCTTGTATCTTTCTTCATGGTGTTTTTCTGCTTTTGCTATTGCTCTCAGCTTTGCTGCAATTTTAGGAAAGCCTTCTCTTTCGGCAGTGTCTGCAAATTCTGGATACATTTTCGTGTTTTCGTAGTTTTCTCCAGCAATTGCAGCCTTTAGGTTTTCTGCTGTGCTACCAAGAACTATTGGAGCTTTTGCCTCAACCATAATCTCATATAGCTCTTCGTTGCTTTTCTTCTTCAACTCATTAATTAGCTTGAACAGGTTGCTCGCATGTTCTTTTTCGTTATCTGCAGTGAGAAGAAAGATTTCTGCGATTTGCTCAAAGCCTGCTTTTTGTGCAATCTTTGCATAGAATGTATAACGATTTCTTGCTTGGCTTTCACCGATAAATGCTTTTACGAGGTTTTCAATGGTGTTTTTCATTTCTATTTACCTTTTGTTAACTCAACAGAGCTTTTGTGTTTATTTAAAATTTCACCAGCGAGTCTGTCTAATGCCTTAAAGTCTTCTTCGGTTGGAAAGCCTTTTATGACAACAGGTTTAAGCAACTCAATCTTTAAACCAGACAGTAATCCCGTGATTTGTTCAACCATTTTACCACCCCAGCCATAAGACCCGATTATGGATGCAAACCTCAGTTTTGGCCTCAAAGCGTTCGCAAGATAAACAGCATAAACTACATTTGGATGCGGTCCGACGAGAACCGTAGGTGAACCTATTACAATCGTGGCAGCATCTACTAAGGCCATTGCCAATTTTCCAATATCAGTCTTTGCTAGATTGAACTGTTTTACAGCTATGCCTCTCTCTACTAAAGCAGCAACAAAGTAGTCAACCATTCTTTTTGTGCTACCGTGCATCGAGACATAAGGCAATACAACAGTGTTTTTAGGCGGGGCATAAACCCAGTCTCTGTAAGCTTCAAGTATAAACTCTGGCTTATCATAAATAGGACCGTGACTTGGTGCTATCGCATCTATCTGCAAATCTTTGATTTTCTCTAAATTTCTCTGAATTATTGCTCTAAAGGGCATCATGATTTCTGCATAATACCTTTTAGCCGCCTCGTAAACTGTTGCTTCATCAGTCACATACAAGTCAGATGTTGCAAAATGAGAACCGAACAAATCGCAGGGAAAAAGCATCTTGTCCTCTCTTAAATATATGAGCATCGTCTCTGGCCAGTGAACCCAAGGAGCATGGATAAACTCCAAAGTTTTGTTTCCCAACGATAGCGTTTCCCTATCCTCCACAGTCATAATTCTGCTTTCAGGAATCAAAAGTAGACTCATAAGCAAGTCTTTGCATTTAGGCGTTGCAACAACCTTTGCTTTTGGATACAACTTCAATATTTGAGGTAGGGCTCCAGAATGGTCTTGTTCTGCATGGTTTGCAACAACAAAATCTATGTTTTTAACGTCTAGCTGGGTCAAGTTGTTTATCAGCACATTAGTCATAGGTGGGTCAACAGTGTCTATCAAAGCTGTTTTTTCACTGCCCTTAATTAGATAGGCGTTGTAACTTGTCCCGTCGGGAAGCGGAATAAGTTCATCGAAAAGTCGCCTGTCCCAGTCAACTGCTCCAACCCAATAAATATCGGCTTTTAATTTTCTCGGCTTCATTTTACTCCTCTTCTTCAAACTGATCTTTTGTTGCTCCACAAAGTGGGCAGACCCAGTCATCGGGCAGTTCTTCAAATGGAGTACCCGGATTTATTCCAGCATTGAGATCGCCTACTTCTGGATCGTATACATATCCACACACGATACATCTGTACTTTGCCATTTCATCACCTTTATTCCTAATTTAGGAACAAAAAGCTTTTATGTAGGCCTATCTTATATATTTTTCGTAACAAATTCATCGAAAAACAGACAAGAGAGTGCGAAAATCGGAAAAGAGCAGTCATGTTAGAAGTTGACAGAATAGACTTGAGGATTCTGAAGCTGCTTCAAGAAGATAGTAGAGTTTCATTCACAGAAATAGCTAGAAAGCTGAAGCTAAGCGAATCCGCAATCAGAAAAAGGGTTCAAGCACTTAAAAAGAAAGGGATAATAAAAAAATTTACCGTTGAAATCGATCCGTACAAAATAGGAATTCGGACCGTCGCGATAGTTGGAGTTGACGTAGATTCGACAAAGTTATTAGAGGCAGCTCAAAAGCTCTGTGAAATAAAGGAAATCTGCTCGGTGTCAACATCAACAGGCGATCACATGATAATGACAGAAATATGGAGTAAGGATGGAAGAGAACTCACAAAGCTGATTTCAGAAAAAATTGAGAAAATTGACGGTGTCAAAAAGATTTGTCCAGCAATCATTTTGGAGAAGCTGAAAAGTTGAGTGTAAGCGTGCACATGGTGAGACCGAGGGAATTAGGGCCAGAGTCCTAGTGTTTTTATGGCTTCAGCGACTCTTCCTACGCCTAGTAGCAAAGCGGCAATTCTCATGTTAGTTTCTTTTTTACTCATGGTTTTGTATACGTCGTTAAAGGCCCTTATCATTATATTTTCTAGCTTATGGTTTACTTCTTCTAAGGTCCAATGTTCTCTAGTGAGGTTTTGAACCCATTCGAAGTAGCTTGCTGTGACGCCGCCTGCGTTTGCGAGAATGTCTGGAATCAAGAATACTTTTTTCTCTTGAAGTACTCTGTCTGCCTTTGGTGTGGTCGGTCCGTTTGCTGCCTCGCCTACTATTTTCGCTTTTATTTTTCCAGCATTTGCTTCTGTAATTTGGTTTTCTAATGCTGCTGGGATAAGTATGTCACATTTTTGTTCCAGAAGCTCAGCGTTTGTTATCGATTTTTTCGTTTTTTTGAATTCTAAGACAGAACCTGTTTTTTCTTTATGTTCGAACACCTTGTATGGGTTTAAGCCTTGAGGGTTGTAGATTCCGCCTTTGGAATCGCTTACGGCGATGATTTTGGCTCCCATGTCATATGCTATTTTTGCGGCGTTCCATCCAACGTTGCCGTATCCCTGCACTGCCACTGTCGCCCCTTTTATTTTCATGCCTAGACGTTTGGTGGCTTCTCGTATACAGATTATGACTCCTCGTGAGGTTGCTTCAGTTCTTCCTTCGGAGCCGCCTACGATTAGGGGTTTTCCTGTTACGCATTCGGGTACGCTGTAGCCTTTAAATCGGCTATATGTGTCCATTATCCATGCCATTATTTGGGCATTTGTGTAGACGTCTGGAGCCGGCACGTCTCTGTGGGGTCCGATGAAGTCGAGAAGCATGTTTGTGTATCGCCTTGTTAAGCGTTCGAGTTCGGCTTCGGACATTTCTTTTGGGTTGCAACAGACACCGCCTTTGGCCCCTCCATAGGGGATATCGACTACTGCACATTTCCACGTCATCCACATTGCAAGTGCCGTAACTTCCGCTAAGTTAACACATGGATGGTAGCGGATTCCGCCTTTGAAGGGACCTCGAGAGTCTAAGTGTTGAACTCGGCAACCCCAGAAAATTCTGATATCACCGTTATCCATTCTTATTGGGATTGAAACTGTAAGCGTTCTTTTTGGACGTTTAAGGAATGCGTGAACACCTGGGTCTAAGTCTAGTATTTTCGCTGCAATTTCCAATTGTTCCAATGCAACATCTAATGGACCAATTTCTTTACTCATCCGCGAGCCTCCAAACTCTCTGTTACATGTTAATAAAAGAATATACTTAAAATTTAGGCTTATTTGCTATAGGATAACTTCTTTTCTAGCTCGTGAATTTTGCTCCACATTTTTCCAACAAGCTTCAAGCGTAGCAGTTTAAGAATGCTATCACTGCGGAAACTATGGCTATCCAGTCTATTGTTAGAAAGATTAGTATGAATTTACAATGCCAATAATGAAATTAACTGTGGAAATGAAGCCAAACAAGTTGTAGTCTTCGCTTTGCGCGCGTTTCTATTTGACAGCGTCCATTTATTCTTTTGAGGGTTTTTCTAACAAAAATAGGCTATCAAGAAAGGATGGTCTGAGTGTGTGTAATTTTGGTTTACGGTCTTACTTCTTCTGTCGTTTTCTTAACTCTCACAAGCTCTGCGCGCTGCGCGCGCGAATTTCTTGGATTGAAGATAGGGGAACGTGTTGTTTTCAAAAAGAAAATATGAAGCTTACTCTCCGAAAGGCATAGAGTCCGTCAAATGCGCGCGCGTGACATCAACCCTCGTTAGTGTATTGATGTTTTGACTTCTTAAAAATTTTTTTGCAACATACATTCTAGCTTAAAATTTAGATGTGACGTTGAGAAAAAAGAAGAAGAGGGGGGTTACTCTAGAATTCTTTCGATTGCGTCTTGTTCTACATCTTCTGCGAGAGGTATGCCTGTAACTTTTGCTGCCCTTTCGGAAAGAGACATCAAATCATTCCTATTGATTAGATGCAGTTTCCACTTTCTCGCACCCGCCAACAACTGCATGAGCCCCACGCCTACACGGTCAGTAAGATAGGTGTGCAACCCTACTGCTTCCCACGGAATTTCCTTGAACCTTTCACCGAATTTCGCCTTCAACTCAGGCGCAGCTATGTAGAACTTGTCAGGTGTCTCGCCATATCTATTTGCGAAAGCGCGTGGAAGCTTGCCTTCTTCAGATAGCTGCCTGAAATAGTTCGCTTTCATCACTGCCGTCAGCGGCGAACGTCCCATCAAAACTGCCTTTACTAGTGGACCTTTGCCGAAGTTGCTCATAGCCATTGCCTTGAAGATTTGTGTCTCGCTGATGAAACCACCTGCCATAACAAGGTCGGGTACGTGTTTGCCTTTCTTTTCCAGAATTCTAGCACATTTCAGCACAATAGCTTCCAAATATACTGTTGGAACACTCATTTCATCCATCATTGGAACTGGACTCATGCCTGTTCCACCGCCTGCGCCATCGAAGGTTACCGCTTCGATTTTAGCTTCGGATGCTAGTTTCATGGTAAAAGCAACTGCAGAGGGTCTGTACGCACCTGTTTTGAGGATTACATGCTTGGCACCTTGCTGCCTCAGCCAATCGATGTCTTCAAGAAAGTTCTTTTGCTTTGGTATGCCTACTCTGCTGTGCCTTTCGAAGGATTTGAAGACGCCTTCTTTGAAAGCTTGTTGAACTGTGGGGTCTTCTGGGTCAGGGATGACTATGTAGCCTCTTTTCTTTAGCATAATAGCTTTGTCAAGGTTCCGTATTCGGACCTCTCCGCCAATGGCTTTTGCCCCTTGCCCCCACTTTCGCTCAATAACGTTCACTTCCAACTTTGAAAGGGCATACACGCCTACGCCCAGTCTTTGGTCTTCCACGTTTGTTTGAACAACAACTTCGCCATATTTGCCATCCCAGAACTTTCGAAAAGCTTCAACACGTCTCTTTAATTCTTTCGATTCTGCAACTTTGCCACCTGCAATCTTTGATTCTCGATCCATCCCGCACACGTTTTCTCCAATTGTTATCACTGCGCCTGAGAGTGCTGCGCCAACCGCTAAACCATCCCAGTTGAGCCTTGCCACTTCTGTGGACCCAAAAGCTCCTGTCAAGATTGGGACTTTCAACGGGATGCCTGCAACTTTAGTTTCAACGTTTGCATTATGGAAAAGTGCTACATCAGAGTCTGCTTCGATTCCATGGACTTCGAAGACAGAAGCTTGAATGTTGAAGTGAGACCAGTCGAGACCAAAATCCTTCAATGCACCAGCTGTGCTATAGCCAAACTGTAGGGGTTCGGGGTAAAGTGCTTCTCTTCCACGGAAAGTTGATAGGCTGATTTCACAGAGAAATGGACAGTCACGGATGCATATAGGACACATGCCGCTTGTAGGACTAGTGTCTCTGACTCGTGTTTGTGTTCCTGTGGTTGATTTTCCGTTGAGATAAGCGCTGTTTCTGTCTACACGTTCCGGCATTTTTCTTCACCTTTACGTTTGCAAACCTTAGAATATGAGCGAATAGCAACTGTAAGATTTAAAGATTCCTAAAACAGCACGAAATCATGAACAAACATGAACATAAAGCATATTCAAATGGCAATAGAGGCGTTACTTAAAGCTGATTTCCATACCATTCGTCACATATTCTTGTCTCCGATAAGTTTCAGATGAATATCTACGATCGCCCTTTTTGACTGTGAGAAACGTTCTACCTTGCTCTTTCGAGAGGTCTATAACGACCTGAGTCACATGTTCAATCGCTGCAATAAACTCGGTAGGATGGGCTTTCTTTATCAGTTGCCAATAGGCTAATGTCTCATAAGCATATAGTGCAGGGCAAACATGACTAAAGAAGCTCTTTATAGCCTCTCGCCCCCAAATATGTTCCATCATTGAAAGACTGTAAAACACTAGTCGCGTGCCAGACGTTACGAACTCTCTTTCAATTCTTCCAAAAAAGTGATGGAACCTTTCAGGGTCTCTTGAACTTGGAACTTTTCTTATCCATGAGGGCGCTTTATCATAGAAATCGCTAAATATTAACTCGCCTTGTCCACTAGCCTCTGAGAAGCAATCTAGAACTAAAAGTTTCTTTTCCCATCCTCCTGGAAGCTGTTTGATGAGCGGATTGAGGTGAAATATTATGGCTTGTGGAGGATAAATGAAATCGAAAAAGATAACAGAATTACCCTCTGCGATTCCCTGTTTCATAAAAGCTGCCACGAATTCTCGCGAAAACGTTCCAGATTCTACTTCCCACACCACATTTTCGCCTAAAAAGAGCCCACCCTCAAGAATCTCGTCAAGACTCTTTACTCCTGTTGAGTAACGTTTTACTTCTTCACTAATCATATACACTCCCAGTTCTTCTTTCTGAGCTGTTGTTAAAAATGTTTAGGTTTGGAAGCATGTACATGAGTGTACATTATGGACATAACGTTTCTATATTTGAACATGGGTTAGGGGAACATGCAGGAAGTGAAAAAAGTGTTGAGCCTAGTAGAACTCTCAGCAAAAGAGTTAGGAATGATAAAGCTGATGGCTGACTTCTTCGCTGAAAAGCCGGAACTCACCGCCCAGCTCGAAAGCTACACCTCAGCTCACTACGCCTTAGTCACGACTTACTCCGAACACTTCGGCATCCCAGTGGAAAAAGCATGGAAAATTCTCGAAGACCTAGACAAGAAAATCAACGAATCCCAATACTTGCAAGTAGAAGCGCCAGAGCCTATTCGAAAACTACAACCACTAGCCCGAAACGAGTTAGACATCCTTCACGTCATGGTCGACTACTTCTCAGAAAACCCCAAGATGATTCCGGCAAGCTCTTCTTTCACTGAAAGAAAAGATGTGCTAGCAGACGCTTTTCACTGGTTCTACGGAACAACCCTCGAAGAAGCAAAAGAGCTCCTAAGATCATTAATAGAGAAGCTTCAAACAGCAATTTCCATTCAGATGGAGACATTAGCTCCTGTAATCAAGACGCCAAACCCTTACGAAGCCGCCCTTAGACAACTTGATATTGCTGCAGAAAAACTCAGTCTTGAACCTAGAATTCATGAAGTACTTAAACATCCAATGCGAATTTTTGTGGCGAACGTCCCTGTGATGATGGATAATGGTAGTTTCCGCGTGTTCATGGGGATGCGTGTACAGTACAACGACGTGTTGGGTCCAACTAAGGGCGGCATTCGGTATCATCCAGACTTGACGGTTGACGAAGTAACTGCGTTAGCGGCGTGGATGACTTGGAAAACCGCGGTTGTGGGTCTTCCCCTTGGAGGAGGTAAAGGTGGCATTCGATGCAACCCGAAGGAAATGTCCGAGGCAGAGCTTGAACGCCTAACAAGAAGCTATACACGTGCGATGTCTAAATTCATTGGTCCTTACACGGATATCCCGGCTCCAGATGTTTACACAAACGCCCAAACAATGGCATGGATAATGGATGAATACAGCGAAATAGTTGGGTATAACGCCTTCGGCGTGGTCACCGGTAAACCAGTGGATGTTGGAGGCTCGTTGGGTAGAAATGAGGCTACATCTCTCGGCTTAATGTATGTTGTCATAATCGCAGCAAATAGCCTCGGCATAGAGCTCAAAGGAGCGACAGTGGCAGTGCAGGGATACGGCAACGTTGGATGGAACACAGCGCAGCTTTTGCACGGACTTGGATGCAAAATAATCGCAGTCTCAGACTCGAAAGGCGGAATTTACAACCCAGATGGGTTAAAACCAGAAAAAGTCCTTAAGCACAAAAAGAAAACAGGTTCGGTTGTAGGATATCCGCGAAGCAATTCAATTTCTAATGAACAATTGCTTGCGCTTCAATGCGACATTCTAGTGCCCGCAGCGTTGGAAAACCAGATTACGAAGGCTAATGCTTCAGATGTGAAAGCAAAGATAGTTGCAGAAGGAGCAAATGGACCAGTTACCCCTGAAGCAGACGAGATACTATTCAAGAATGGCATATTTATAATCCCAGACATTCTTGCAAACGCAGGCGGCGTCACAGTAAGCTACTTCGAACAAGTTCAAAATCAGATGAACTACTACTGGACAGAACAAGAAGTGCGTGACAAACTCAAAGCTATAATGGACAAAGCTTGCGAGAACATTATTGCGATGGCGAAACAACATAACGTCAACATGCGAACCGCAGCATACATGTTAGCCGTGAAAAGAGTAGCTGACGCAATGATGGCTCGCAAAGGAAAACCGACTACTCCACTGCTGAAACTAACCTTGCCAAAAACCTAATCTCCCCTTTCTTTTTTAAAGTCCATGTACACATTCCATTAGGTGTGTTCATAAATGTGAACATGTTTATAAGATGCCTATAGAAAAGTACGTTTGTGAAAGCAATGTCTGTTCATATTCACACGACAATACCTCGAAAGACAGACAAGATTCTTGAAGAGCTAACAAAGACGTATGGTACGAAAAGCCGTGTCATTGAACAAGCGTTAGAAACGTTCTTGAGAGTTGAGAATGTTGGCACATGCGACGACTGTGCAGTGAAGGCAAAGATGGTTGAGCAGACGAATCTTAGAGAAACTTTGGACCTGACATCGGTGGGAAAAAAGACTCTAAATGGCTTACTTGAAGTTGCGATAGGCGATAAAAACTTCGAAGACTTCATTAAGGAACAACAAATCGAAGCCCAGAATATCGTGGCAGTTCTCAGAGACTCTATCGGATGGAAAACCCCAACTTCTTTCAAGGAATTTCTTTTCCTTCTCGAAGAAATAAGAAACCTAACACGGCTATTCGACATAGCTTCTCACAATGAACTTGACAACACAGTAGTTTTAAGAACTAAAGTTTTTGCAAAAACACCAGAAATCGTAGCAATTCAAGTCGCCATAATTCTTGAAGGAACAAGTACGCCTTTTGACCTTCGTATAATGGGAGATGGCATTATTATTAAGATGGTAAGAAGTGAAGTATTTCCACTAAAGAGGAAAGAATTTGACAAAGTTTTGAGCCAGCAAATTCAAAAAAGATTTGCAACGATAAAGCCCAGTCTTTTCAGAAACAGCCTTGTATTAGTGGGCCCTGGGTTTCTACATTGGGCTGAGAAACATTTGGAAGAGCCTGTTACAGAGATGGGAGCGATCATTGAGGATGTCAGAACGGTTCTTGGTGCTGGTGAATTACCAAAAAAGCCAGAAGACTTCTTCAACGGTCTTGTCTCTGCAGGCACCAAAATGAACTGGTTTAAGCAAGCAAAGGTTCTTGAAGAAAAAGAGAAAAACGTTTTGACCCTTGCTTTTCAAGCAACCTCTCCAGCAGTAGCAAAAATCGCAATTAGCGCATTTTCTGTGATGCTTGCAACACGTGGATGGAAGCTTCTAAGCTACTCCATTGAACACGCCACTGGAAGCATAACTGTCAAGATCGTAGGAGCTGAAGACCAAGGTCTCCTTGATGAACTCGTGGAGTTAAGTGCATACCAAACAATTGGTAGACAGTTTTTAGACGTTATTTCAGTTCCACGAGATGTCTTCAACTCTTTTGCTTCCAAAGTGTTTGAAGCTGACAGAAAAAAGTTTGACGACATCTATCACGATTCGGGCAAACGCATTTCTAACGCTATAAGAATGCTGGCACGAAACAACTCAGAAAGAGTCCAAAGACTTGCAGAAAACTTCATACTCAAAAACTTAAATGCCCTCCAAAGCGACGCTGAAGTGAGATTTGTAGACAAAGAACATTTCACAATAATCTTCAAACGAATTGATCCTCTGTTGATGAATAGCCAACGAATTCTCGTTGAATCGATGTTTAGAGAACTTGGCTACGAGGTCTCCACAACAGCATTCCAAAACCTCCTAAGCTTCAAACTGAAACAAATGGAAAAACCGATGCTTGAGCCAATTCCACGAAAAATCATCATGCAAAACCTTGTTGACGCCATGTCTGCAGATAGTGCTGAAGAAGCTTTTTTGTTGGTCAAAGATCAATTTGACGAGATGTTTCCAGAAGACTATACATGGACCATTAGGGAAGTTGGTGAAAGACTCACGGATATGTACAGAGGATTAGACATAGAAGTTGAAGTAGAATATTTTGAAGGCGGTTTCACGCTGAAATATAAGACCTGCCCCTATTACAAACTGGTGAAATCGGGTCAAAAAAAGTGGCTTTGTAATTTCCGGAAAAAGACAATAGACTACATAATCTCTAGGGTTACACGCGGCAAAAAAGGCAAAATTAAAATCATAAAATCCCTGCTTCAAAACGAACATCCTTGCGAATACGCCATATTCTTAACAGGATTCTTAGAAAAAGAAGAAAAAGCTCTCTAAGGAATCAAAAGTTTCAGCACTAGCAGTGTTATTTTTTTCGACTATACATTTTATATCCCCCGAAACCTTTCTCTTTAAAGACGCTTAACAGAAGGAAAGGGGGAAAGAAGAACTGCCTACAAATCAACATATGTCAGTGGAAGATGCAGACTTTACATTTGAAAACAAGCCAGTCAAGGTTATTGCAAATCGGAATGAAGCACAAATTGAGTTAGCGGGTTTAAAGGTTGGACCTTTCGAAGAAGGGAGGGAGTATGAAGTTCGGTTTTGGATTGCACAGGAACTTGAAAGGGTTGGCGTAGTTCGTTTTCGAGAAGAAGACATGTTAGACGTTGTTAAGCTGCATAAGATACATTGGAAGGAAAAAGTACAACCCACAAACAAAGTTTCTCAGCTACCAGAAGAATTCTACCCAAAACTGAGACGTTACCTCGCCCACCTCAAAAAAGCCTCCAATAACAAACCAGAAAAGCTAAAAGAACACGAAAAATCTACCCAAATTTCACGCGACATCATTAACTGCAGAGTAAAAAAGATAGTTTCTCTCGCATCATCTCCTCCCCTTACTACTCAGGCACTCCAAAGCCTAACGCCTGAAGAGAGAACTCTTTATCATCATCTTCATAAAACAATTAACGATTGGAGAAGCAAAATTTCTGAAAGAGGTGACAAACGTGACTGAAGAAGTTGAAGTTGACCCTCAGCAACGTTTTGAAGACTTTTTTAAACAGGATAAATATCGCGAAAGAATATCTAAAATGACCGTTGCAAACAGTACTTCGCTCGTTGTGGATTTCGAAGACTTGTTGGTCTTCGATATAGCACTAGCGGAGAATCTGAGGGAAAAACCAGATGAATATTTAGAGCATGTAAACAGAGCTGCTTATTCACAGTTGGAAATAGAAGACAGTGAATATGCGGCAAAGATAGAAGAAGTCGTTGTTCGTTTCAGAAGCTTGCCTGAATCCACACACCTCCGTATGCTGGGAGCAGCTAACATTGGTAAACTATTGATGGTTGAGGGCATAATCGTACGCGCCACTCCAGTACAGCCTCAAGTGATGCGAGCAGCTTTTAAATGCAAAAGATGCGAGACACATGTTTACTTGGACCAAACTGGCCCCTTTCTGAAAGCGCCTTTACGATGCGAGAATCTTACTTGCCAAAGTAAAGGACCTTTTGAATTTACTCAAGAAGAATCCACTTTTATCGATTACCAGCAAATCCGCATACAAGAACGCCCTGAAGATTTGCCTCCAGGTCAATTACCACGCACTTTAAACGTAAAACTCATAAGTCGAGACCTCGTTGACAAAGCAAGACCAGGCGACCACGTTGCAATAACTGGTATTGTTCGTGCTGTGGCTCCGGTTTTTCCGACGGCAGGAAAGCTTCGAGTTTTTCGTCTTCACGTTGACGCTAATTTCTTAGACGTGGAGAGTAAGGAACCGGAGACAGCTCTTGTCTCACCTGAAGAAGAGAAAAAAATTCTCGAGCTTGCCGAAGATCCGTGGATTCATAGGAATGTAATACGTTCCATTGCGCCTTCCATCTACGGCTATGAGCCCATCAAAGAAGCAATAATGTATCTGGTTTTTGGCGGTGTTCCAAAACATTTGGCGGACATCTCAATTAGAGGTGAGCTTAACATTCTTCTTGTTGGTGACCCGGGTACTGCCAAATCGCAGTTGCTTCAGTATATAGCTGCAATTGCACCGAGAGGTTTGTATACTTCTGGTCGTGGAACTACAGCGGCTGGTTTGACTGCTGCTGTGTTGCGTGAACGGGGAGGGGGAATGACCCTCGAGGCTGGTGCGCTTGTTCTGGCAGATAAGGGAGTTGCATGTATCGATGAGATTGACAAGATGCGTCCAGAAGACAGAGTGGCAATTCATGAAGCTATGGAACAGCACACCGTATCGGTGGCGAAAGGCGGCATTGTGGCAACTCTAAACGCGAGAACAGCTATTCTTGCAGCTGCCAACCCTTCTTTAGGAAGGTATGATGCTTACAAGACAGTGAATGAAAACATCAATCTACCCGTCACAATACTTTCAAGGTTTGACTTGATCTTCGTGTTGAAAGATGTCCCTGAAAAGGACTTGGACGAGAAAATGTCAACCCACATCCTAGAAATACATAAGAAAGGCACAGTTTCTATAGAAACACCCATCCAGTCAGACTTGCTTCGAAAATACATAAGCTATGCAAAGAACATAAAGCCGGTATTAACCGATGAGGCGTTGCAGCGGCTTAAAGCCTTCTATTTGGAGATGAGAGCGGTTACAGAAAAGATTGAAGGCTCACCTATAGCCATCACAGCTAGACAACTGGAATCTCTGGTCAGATTGGCAGAGGCCAGGGCTCGAATTGCACTTCGAAAAGAGATTACTGCAGAAGACGCTGAAGCCGCAATTGTCATTATGAACAAGTCGTTGGAAGAAGTGGGCATTGACATTTCAACACACATGCGAGACATTGACATCATCATGGTTGGAAAACCGAAGAGCATGCAAGACAAGTTAAGAGTCATCCTCAGCGAAATTATGAACCTGTCAAAGGAAACAGGCATGATTGAGAAAAAACTGCTCCTAGATGAGCTTTCAAGCAAACACAGAATCGAAGCCTTAGAAGCCCAGAAACTTATTGGAAGGATGATAAAAGACGGAACAATATATGAACCACGACCCGGCTTCCTAAAGAAAGTGTGACATTAAAGGTTTTAGTGTTGAAAGTTGAAGAGCTGCCCATACCTGAACAAGTGAAAGAGGTCATCATAAAATCTGGGATTTCCAAGCTTTATCCTCCTCAAGAGGAAGCGGTTCGTGCCGGCGCTCTCGAAGGGAAAGACCTAGTTTTAGCAAGTCCCACCGCGTCTGGCAAGACACTCACCGCGGAGTTTTGCGCCCTTAAGCACGTGGTGGAACGTGGTGGAAAGGTTTTGTATCTAACTCCTCTGAGAGCTTTGGCTAGCGAAAAGTATCAAGAGTTTAGAAAATATGGCGATGTTAGGAAGCGCAATGGGAGGCGTGTCCGCGTCGGCATAAGCACTGGCGATTATGACAGCAGTGACCCGTGGCTTGAAAGATACGACATAATAATCTCCACCAATGAAAAAGCAGATTCACTTCTGAGACACAGGTCTAAATGGATGGATGAGATATCGCTTGTAGTTGCTGACGAAGTGCATTTGCTCAACGATTCTGAGCGAGGACCGACACTTGAGGTTGTGCTTGCAAGACTAATGCAGATTAACCTAGAAATCCAAATCTTGGCCTTAAGCGCCACGATAAAAAACGTTGAAGAACTAGCAGACTGGCTTAAAGCTCAGTACGTTACAACTGAGTGGAGACCTGTTACGCTTAAGGAAGGAGTTCTCCTCCACCAAGAGATACAATTCAAAGACGGCGGAGCGGCGAAAATAGGAAAACACGCTAGAAACCCAGCATTAAACCTTGCAATACACATAGTAAAATCGGGTGGTCAAGCGCTTATCTTTGCGTCGACACGAAAAAACGCGGTTTCTCTAGCAAAGAAAACTGCTGCTGAACTGGAAAGTTTTCTGTCGAAGCCCACTAAACGCTCTTTGAACTTGCTTGGTGATCGGATACTGGCCACTGGTGAACGGACAAGAATTGGCGAACTTCTTGCCGACCTGGTCAAACATGGAGCGGCTTTTCATCATGCTGGTCTGGGAGGAGGTCATCGAAGGCTGCTTGAAGATGCTTTTAGGGAGGGCAAGATTAAGGTTTTGACGGCTACTCCAACTCTGGCTTTTGGGGTTAACCTGCCTGCAAGGATGGTGATTATTCATGATTATAGGCGATACGAGGTGGGTTATGGTTATTATCCTATTGCTGTTTTGGAGTATAAGCAGATGGCGGGGAGGGCTGGGAGACCGAAGTATGACAATGTGGGTGAAGCGATTCTTATCGCTAAAACTGATGATGAGCAGGATTATTTGATGGAAAGCTACGTGTTGGCGGAGCCTGAGCGTATTTGGTCGAAGCTTGCGGTAGAGCGAATCTTGCGCCCTCATGTCTTGTCTACTATTGCGGCGCAGTATGCACGGAGTGAACAGGGTGTTTACGACTTTTTTGGAAAAACTTTCTATGCCTATCAGTATGATCCTAAGGCGATTAGGCTGGTTATTACAAAGATCCTCAAGTTTCTCTATGATGAGAAGATGATTGAGGTTGATGGTAGGGATGTTTTTGCGACGAAGTTCGGTCGTCGGGTTTCGGAGCTTTATATTGACCCTGTTTCTGCTGTGTTTATTCGTGATGCGTTGTATGCTCGTGCACCTTTGATAAGTGACATTAGTTTTCTTCACATGATGGCTCATACGCCGGATATGTATCCTAAGTTGCGTCCCTACTCAAGCGAGATTGACGAGCTTGCGTTGTTTGTGGATGAGCATAAGGACGAGTTTATGTTTAACGTTCCCAGTGAGTTGGATGATTATATGGATTATGAAGAGTTTTTGGGTGAGGCGAAGTTGGCTTGGGTGATGCAGTCGTGGATTGAGGAGGTTACTGAGGATCAGATGATTGAACAGTTTCGAGTGCAGCCTGGCGATTTGTATAGGGTTGTTAATTCAGCGGAGTGGTTGCTTTATGCTTCTCGGGAGCTTGCGGGTTTGCTGGGACAAAAAGATTTGGTGCCGCAGTTGAATGCTTTGAGGGAGCGTAGTGCTAAGGGTGTGAAGACTGAGTTGCTGCCTCTTGTTCGTTTGGAAAGTGTGGGGAGGGCGCGTGCTCGCATCTTGTTTAATTCTGGTTTGAAGTCGGTGGAGGATCTTAGGCATGCGCCTGTGGAAAGGCTGGTGGAGTTGCCTCTTATTGGGTCGAGAGTTGCTAAGAGGATTAAGGAACAGGTTGGCGGATTTGTAAAGTCGGAGCAATGGAAGAAACTGGGAAAAGAAGAGAAACCAGAACAAAAATCACTAACAGAATACCGCTAAGCTCACAACACAATGCGCGCATATAAACTGAATGTTGAGCTTCTCAAAAAATAAGCGGAAAAAATGATCTTAAATTGCTATAGTGCTTAGATTTATTTTACCAACTTTCTTTTAGTTTATAAGGTAAAAAAGGATGGCTTTTGGGCTTTCTTTTCCTTAGATAAGGATTTTTGGTTTATGTTCCGGGAAGAAAAAGCATAAATACCAGACTATGGTTGGTGGCAATTATTGAAAAATTGGAGGTGAAAAGTGTGTTCGAAGAGGAAGAAGATTGGGAAGAGGAAGAAGAGGAAGAAGACTGGGAAGAAGAAGACTAGAGATAAGATCAATAGAAAAGGAGTGAAAAATTGATGGCGAAGAAGAAAGGAAAGAAGAAGAGCAAGGGAAAGAAGTAAAAGAAAAACTAGATATGTATAGTTTTCTCAATTTTTTATAAAATCTTTTTCTCGAAAAGTCTCGTGTGACTCTCACTGTTTTGTGTTTTTCTTGAGTTTCAAGGAGCTTACAAGGTAATGGTTGTTTTATTCTTCTCTGGTTTTGGGTTCTTTTACCGCGAGGAGTATTATTAGTGTTACTGTTGCTCCTAGGCTCATTGTGAGGATGAATGGGTATATGGGTGAGGTTGCGTAGAGGATCCCTCCTAGTGCTGATGCTGGGACTGTTGCTAGTATGTTTAGTGTGACGATTGTTCCCATGATTCTGCCTCTTTTTTCTTTTGGGATTAGGTCGGCTAGTAGTGCGCTGTAGGCTGGCATTATTAGGCATCCTGCTATGCCGAACAGTAGGTAGGTGATGAATAGTTGTGTGAAGTTTCCGGATGTGAGGAATAGGAGGGTTGTGGGTATGAAGATGGTGTATGAGATGAGTATTGACTTTTTTCTTCCGATTTTGTCTACTACTTTGCCGAGTGGGAAGCCGAAGATGAGTGTTGTTGCTACCCATGCCGTGTTTACTATGCCCCACTCCATCTCGACAACGCCGACTACGTCGAGTACGTAGAGTGCGGTGAACATGCGGAACACTGGTTCTTCGAATGCGCTTAGTAGGAAGGCTGCTGTTACGAATTTTAGTGTTGTTGGCATTTCTTTCCATGCTTCTCTGATGGCGCTGAAGGAGCTTTTGAAGGCTATTTTTAGCGCTCCGAGTTGGATTTTTTGGGGGTTTTCGATTGTTTCTTTGAGGAATAGTAGTCTGATTAGTGCTGCGGTGAGCATGCAGAAGAATATGATTGTGTAGACTATGCGCATTCCTGGGATGATGCCGTAGGTTTGTACTAGGTAGCCTGCTATTAGTGGGGCTATTATTGTGGGTATGTTTGGGATTACGTTGACTGCTGCGTAGCCCATTCCTCGTTTTTCTTTAGGGACGGAGTCGGCTAGTATGGCGTCGAGGGCTGGTTGGTATATGAGTGCGAGGTTTGAGATTACCATTCCGATTAGGACGAATCGCCAGTCTGGGGCGAATATGTAGAAGAGGAATGAGGTGGCGATGACGAAGGTCATCATTACGATGATTTGTCTTCTGCCGTGTTTGTCGGCGATTACGGCTCCGGGGATTCTGACTAGTCCTAGTACCATGGCTCCTATTGAGCCCATTATGCCGATTATTTGTGGGGGTGCTCCGAGTTTTCGGAAGAAGGGGGATTCAAAGGAGAAGGTCATTGCGAAGGTGAAGTAGACGAAGAGCCAGCTTACGATTAGGGTGAGTAGGTTTCCTCGCATGAAGGAGAATTCTGCCCTAATTTTTTCTAGAAGGCTTGGCAATGGTCTTCACTCAGTTTTTGAAAGTCTCGTGAATTATAAGGAACTGACATATATTCGCTTCGCATGTTTGGAAAAACTGCCTACTCTGATTTACCATATTACTAGCATGTGTCTGTGAATAGACTTACAAGGTTAGCTCTTATTGGGTCGAAGGTTGCGAAGAAGATTAAGCCCAAGAAGTTGTGAAGCGAGGCGTAATTGACCTATGCATGTGGTTACCTAGAATCTTTCCTTCTGTAGACAATTGTTGCTAGTAGTGTTGCCGTCATAAACAAAGGTAGGAATATTAGCAATGGAAACTCCGGTGTTATCACTATTTCTAGTGTTGAATGTTCATATTCAAAGTATATCCATCTGTGAGTCCAATTATCTGCAATGTTATAATTGACGTAGTATGGTTCTGTGCCATTAACAGTTACATGATATGTTTCGTTCATTAGTGTATGAGGTATGCAGATTCTGACGAAGCCAAATTTTTGATCTTTAGATGAGTTAGAGACAAGCAAATTAATGGTAGAGTCAACATATTCAAAGCTATAAACCGTAGAGTTGCAGATAACATTAACATGTTTTGCTAGAAAAGTATTGAAATTATAGAACGTGCCCATTAATGGATGCATATCGTTGTTATCTGAATCGATCTCATAAGGAACCTCGCCAACGCCGTCATAATTGGTATCGGTTCCGCTGTAATCGCTCCAATAATTGCCTTCAAAACCGTTGTCCCAAGTGCTCATGGACGCTTCGGTTGAAGCTGGGTATGTGTTATTCACAATGTTGTTGTGGTAAATTGAATTGTTTGAAGAATAGCGGAGCACAATGCCATTGCCATTGTTCTCTATGTTGTTCGCATAAACTTTGTTGTAGTTTGATGAACCTTCGAAAATAATGCCATTGTAAATGTTTTTAGTTACGTCATTTCTATACATAGTGTTATTAGAAACGCCAAAAAGCCAGATGCCTTCTTCATCGTTTGCTGTTACGTTGTTTCCAAATATGGTGTTATTGTTTGAGTAATAAGATAGTTCGATGCCATCATCATTGTTTATTGTTATATTGTTTCCAGAAATGGTGTTGTTTGAACAATTGTAGATTTCAATTCCATCGCCAGTGTTGCCTATTATTTCATTTCTATCTATGATGTTGTGGTGGCAAAACGCTTCGAATTTGATGCCATCCCCGTGGTTTCCTGTTATGTTGTTTCCCGAGATCACATTTTCAGTAGAATTGGATCTAAGCCAAACTCCGTTGTAGTTATCACTCATGTTGTTGCCTGAAATTGTATTATTGGAAGATGCGTACAGTTGTATTGCTTCGGCGCCATCTGTTATCGTGTTGCCTGTTATCGTGTTGTCAGAAGAGTATCCAAGGTAAATGTTTCCCTCGTTTAATGTTATGTTGTTGCCAGAGATTATGTTCAGGATTGACGACTGGAGATAGATGCCATATCCAAAACCCACGACATTTACGTTTGTGATTGTCACATTAGTCAAGTCTGTTAAGTTAAATCCGATTTCGGTATAGGGTCCAGTAAGCGTGTATTCGTCTCCGTCAATTATTATGTTGCTCCTCTCAACAACAATTGAAGCATTGAAGTTGTCTGTGAAATAATACGTGATGTTGTCTGCAGTAAAAATCAAATCTGTAAAAGACTCTACTGAGCCGTCAGCTCTGATGTAAATTGTCGTTGATGGTGCTTCAACCCTATGAACGTTAGTAGATGCAACTAACACTCCCGTGAGGATAATAACCAAAAACATTAAGTAAACAAGCTTCTTGCTCATTACATTTCACCTATCTTAGCTTACCCATTTAGACCACTTCCAGTTTTTATGACTTGTGGAAGAACCTTCGATTAATTCTTGATAACATCAGAAACCACATGGCAAGATGGCGAAACCTAACAATATTACTTTTCTAGTGCTTTCCTTATTTTCCGTAATTCTGTAAGTATCAACTGGTTTATGTCTTCTGATGGTTTGGCTTCTGCTTCTACTGCTTGTGGCTTCAAGCCCTTAACAAAGCCCATCACCAAGTCTTTTACTTCTTCAAAATTTTTTATCCCAAAAACAACTGCCTCAGCTACCTTCCCACCACCACTACTAGCACCCGAAAAACCTGCAGTCTGAATCGAAACCTTACCCAACCCAAAACGCCTAGAAACAGGACCCTGATAAACATTAACATTAGTAATCCGATTATACGGGACAAAACTCTTACTTCTCCACCAAACACCCTTCACAACCACAACCTTATCATCTTCCAAAACATACCTAATCGAAGAGCAAAACCTCGGAATCCAAAACAGCGCAATCCCGGCAGCAGTTAAAACAGGCACAAAAAACACCAAGGCAAGTATAACACCAGCCTTAAACCACACAAACAAAGCATAAGCTACAGCAGGAATCATCCACCACAAAAACCCGCCAAACAACATCAACGTCAAATAAATCCGATAAAGCCCCATCAACCCAACATCAGCCCCAAACTCTCGCTCCAAACAAAACACCCAAACAAAAACAACACAAACCAACCTATAAATCCTAATCCTCACCACCACACACATCAAGATCTAAATAGGAAGGTCTACCTACTGCGTAGAGAAAAAACACACACCAAAAAAACTCCACAAAACGTATAAGACAGAAAACTCCTAAAACTAAGCTCCCCAAACCAAAAGAGGAACACTCATGAACCAAGAACAAACAATAGAAAACACAGCAATTAACCTACTACGACTAGCAGTCACACAACTACCAAAAGACATCAAAGAAGCCCTCCAAAAAGCCCACCAACAAGAAACCAACCCAACAGGAAAAACACAACTCAAAGCCATCCTCGACAACATAGAACTCGCAGAAAAAACCCAAACCCCAATGTGCCAAGACACAGGCACCATAATCTTCTACATAAAAGCCGGCTCCCAAACCAAAAACCTCGACAAAATCGAAAACGCCTTACGCAACGCCACCAAAAAAGCCACAACCCAAATCCCCTTAAGACCAAACGCAGTAGACCCCTTCAAACAAAAAAACACAGGAGACAACACAGGCAAAAACATCCCATTCATAAACTGGGAAATAGTACCCGGCAACACCCTCGAAATCACCGTACTCCCCAAAGGCGGCGGCTCAGAAAACGTCTGCACAATGGGCATGCTAGTACCAGGAGAAGGAATCAAAGGACTAAGAAAATTTGTAATAGACACAATAATCAAAGCAGGCGCAAAACCATGCCCCCCAAACATCCTAGGAGTAGCAATCGGAGGCGGATCAGACATCGCCATGAAACTAGCAAAAAAAGCACTACTACGCCCCCTCAACCAACCCAACCCCGACCCAGAAATAGCCAAACTTGAAAAAGAACTCCTAGAAGCCGCAAACCAAACAGGCATAGGCCCCATGGGACTCGGCGGCAAAATCACAGTTTTAGGCGTAAACATTGACTACGCCGCAAGACACCCCGCATCTTATCCAGCAGCAGTAGCCTTCAACTGCTGGGCAGCAAGAAGAGCAACAGCACGCATACACCCAGACGGGCATGTTGAATACTTGACTCATAAAATGATGTGAAAAAAATGGCGACATACAAACTAACTACTCCAATCTCCGAAGAACAAATACGAAAACTCAAAGTCAACGACGTCGTATACATAACCGGAACCATAGTAACAGCCCGCGACCAAGCCCACAAAAGAGCCCTCCAACTCCACAAAGAAGGAAAACAACTCCCCATAAACCTAGAAGGCCTAGCAGTTTTCCACTGCGGTCCCATAGTCAAAAAAGAAGAAGACAAATGGATCATAGTAGCAGCTGGCCCCACAACCAGCACACGCATGGACATCTTCGAAGACGAATTCATCAAGAACTTCAAAACCCGCGTCATCATCGGCAAAGGAGGCATGGGCAGACGCACAACAGACGCCATGCAAAAATACGGCGCCATCTACGGAGCATTCACAGGTGGAGCCGCAGTCCTCGCAGCAAAAGCCATAAAAACCGTAAAAACGGTTGAATGGTTCGACTTAGGCATGCCAGAAGCCCTATGGATATTAGATGCAAAAGAATTTGGACCCCTCACAGTTGCCATCGACTCTCACGGCAACAACCTCTTCGAAGACGTCAAAAAGAAAACCGAAGAAAACCTAACTGCAATCTACCAAAGACTCGGCATTCAACAATAACCGAGTAGAGCAAAATCTTTAATCACCATGCACATGCATTTCAAAAACCAATTCTCATTCCTTTATTGCTACTAATTGAGCTGTGCATGTGCATACAAAGCCTTAAACTAAACGACTATAACGCTTCCTTCAAGAGCTCCAGAATATCTTTTACCACAATTTTTTCTTCCACATCTAATACTTTCACAGCGTCTTCCAAAGTTGTAACACAGAACGGACAAGCAGTAGCAATGACTTCAACACCAAGGTTTAATGCTTCTCTAACCCGATCCACACTGGGCCTCTTTTCAGGAGTTGAATCCTCAGTCCAGGTTCTTCCAGCTCCTCCGCCACAGCAAAAGCTATTCTCCCTCGTTCTCTTCATCTCAACAAGTTTTAAGCCATCTATTGACTTCAAAATCTGTCTGGGAGCATCGTATATTTCGTTGCGTTTCCCTAGGAAGCAAGGGTCGTGGTAAGTGACCTTCTTGTTAACGGATTTTGAAAGCTTGAGCTTGCCACTTTTGATGGTTTCGGCGAGAAACTGTGTATAGTGCTGAACATTAAGCCTTTGGTTGCTGTAGGGTTTATCGTTTTTGAAAGTGTTGTAGCAGTGTGGGGACAGTGCTATGATTTTTTCTACGCTGAGCTTTTCAAACGTTGAGATATTATGTTCGGCAAGCATTTCGAACAGTCCTTTTTCGCCAAGTCGCATTATGTGATCTCCACAACACCATTCTTCAGTGCCAAGCGTTGTGAAGTCAACGCCTAGGCTATTGAATACTGAGACCATGGATTGGGCAATAGCTTGGCTTCTCTGATCATAAGCTGACGCGCACCCCACAAAGGATAATACGTCAGCCTTTTCAGTAGTTGGAAACTTTTTAACGTTCAAATCTTTAGCCCAATCTATCCTTTTGCTCGGATGCATCCCCATCGGATTATGATATCTGACAACGCTTGTAAGAACATCCTTAACTGTTCGCGGTATACTGCCCGTTTCCACCAATAGACTACGTTCATCAACTATTGAAGATGCACAATCAATTTCTTTCGGGCAGAACAGTGTACACGAGTTACAAGAGGTACACAGCCATATGTTGTCAGCTGTAGTCTTCAATCGTTTATCTATGCCTTCATCTCTTGAATCTGAAACAAATCTGTAATTAGTGGCGTTGGCAGAAGGTCCGAGGAATTTCTCGTCTATTGCAGCTGGGCAAGCGGAATAACAGATAGAACACTTGATGCATAGCGTCAGATCCCAGTACTTTTTAAGGTCTGTCGGTGATTGAATAAATTCATCAGGCTTCTTAAACGCATCTTCAGGCTTGACTAAAACTGGTTCTATTCTACTATATGTTTTGAAGAATGGTTGGATGTCGACAACTAAGTCTTTTATAACGGGCATATTTTGGAGCGGCTCGACGACCAATATGTCAGAGTTTAGATGGAGTACTTGTGTATAACAGGCTAGCATCGGTTTCCCGTTAACCAAGACTCCGCAACTTCCACAAATTCCCATTCTACAGGAATGTCTAAACGTAAACGTTCCATCTAGATTGTCTTTGATGTACATGAAAGCATCAAGCAAGGTTGTTCCTTTTCGGATAGGCACGTTATAGGTGGATAAGTAATGCTTTTTGCTTTGGGGATTAAAACGGTGTATCTTAAACTCAACAGTTTTTTCAACTTGGGAATTCATGCCAATTCATCTCCTAATAAGCTCTTGCGACGGGAGGCCACTTGGTTATAGTAACTGGGATGTACTCGAGTCTGGGGCCTTCGCTTGTGTAGTAAGCAATTGTGTGCTTTAGCCAGTTTTCGTCGTCACGTTTGGGGCAATCAAGCCTAGTATGAGCGCCTCTCGACTCTGTTCTAGCAAGTGCGCCAGCTATTGTAGCTTCACATAAGTCCAAGGTGAAGTCAAGCTGCAAGGCTCCTACAAGCTCAGTGTTGAATTGGTTATCTTTGTCTGCAACTCTTATATTCTTGAATCTCTCCTTGAGCTTCCTTAATTCCTTCAAAGCGCTCTCAAGTTCGTCGCCTTTCCTGAATACCCACACCTTTCCACTCATAATACGTCTAAGTTCATCTCGGATAATGGGAACCTTTTCATCACCTTCACTGCCCAAGATTTCGTCAAAAACCCTTTTTTCCTCTACCAAGACTTTTTTACGTGAAATCTCTTGCAAACTATTTGAAAGGGCGTATTTAGCAGCCTCTTCGCCAGAGACAAATCCGAAAACAAGACAATCGGCTGTCGAGTTGGTGCCAAGCCTATTAGCTCCATGGACATTAAAACAAGTGCATTCGCCAGTGGCGTAAAATCCTGAAACTAGCGTCTCTGTTTTTATGTTAGCGTGGATTCCCCCCATGGAGTAGTGAGCCGCTGGTTTAATTGGTATCGGTTCCTCTACGGGGTCTACTCCACTAAGTTTTATTGCAACATCACGTATGAGGGGTAGTCTTTCGTTTATTTTCTCCTCGCCTAAATGTCTAAGATCCAAAGCTATGTAGAAACCGTAAGGGCCTTCCAATCCACGTCCTTCCTGAATCTCTGTCGTCTCTGCTCTAGAAACTATGTCACGTGGAGCCAACTCCATCTTTTCAGGTGCATAGCGTTTCATAAATCGCTCACCTTTAGCGTTTACTAAGTATCCTCCTTCTCCACGAGCTCCCCCAGTTATCAGAATTCCAGATGGAACCATCCCCGTAGGGTGGAATTGGATAAATTCCATGTCTTTTAGAGGCACGCCGGCTCGATAAGCCATGGTCATTCCGTCGCCTGTTGCCGTGTGGGAAAATGTTGTAAACTCGTACACGCGTGCGTAGCCGCCGGTCGCCATTATAACGGCTTTGCTGCAAAAGACGACCATTTCACCAGTTTTTAGTTCTATCGCAGTTAAGCCCACTGAAACATTATCTTCAACTATGAGGGAGGTAACAAACCATTCATCATAGAATTTTATGTTTTCATATGTCTTAGCTTTTCCATCTAACGTATGCATCTCGTGAAAGCCTGTCATGTCGGCTGCAAAGCATGCTCGTGGGAAACTGTGGCCACCGAAAGGTCGTTGGTTTATTTTTCCGTCTTCGGTTCTGCTCCATGGGAGTCCCCAATGGTCTAAGGTAAAGATTTCTTTTGGGGCTTGCTTAACGAAGAATTCTACGACATCTTGGTCTGCGAGGAAGTCTGATCCTTTAACGGTGTCCCAAGCGTGTAAATCATAAGAGTCACCTTTTCCTAGCATAGCGGCGGTTCCGCCTTGTGCGCAGACTGAGTGTGAACGCACGGGGTAGACTTTGGAAATTACAGCGACGTCTAATTTTCTGTTAAACTCAGCAGCAGCAATTGCGGCTCTCAAGCCAGCCATGCCTGCCCCCACTATAACTATATCATGAGTTAACGTTTCCAACTTTTTCACCATACCTGCGATTTAAGGAGACATCTAATTTGTAGACTAGCGTTTATATTTTTCCAAAATTTGATTGTAAGAAGAAAACGAACTGGTTATATGGTTTGCGAAAGCAGTTCCACTATGTCTAAGATTTGGATTTTACCTTCTAAACCCGTTGTTTTTACAGCGTCTTCGAAGGTTAAGAGACAGAAAGGACACGCAGTTGCCAATATCTCTGCTCCTGTTTCCGCTGCATCTTTAACACGGGTTTCTGCAAGACGTTCACCTGGAATGTCTATCCACATTCTTCCTCCGCCGCCTTCACAACAAAGACTTCGCTCCCTAGAACGGTCAAATTCCATAAGGTTTACTCCTGGAATGCTTTCAATGACTTTTCTAGGCTCGTCGTATATGCCATTTTGCTTTCCAAGGAAGCAAGGGTCGTGATAAATGACTGTTTTGTTTAGTTCCCGAGAGAATGTGAGTTGACCTTTGTCGATCAACTCTGCAAGTAGTTGCGTGTGATGCATGACCTCAAAGCTTGTTTGTCCATATCTGTTTTTAAAGGAGTGATACGCATGTGGACAGCTTGTAACAACTTGCTTTACTTCGTAATTGTTGAAGATTTTCATGTTTTCTTCGACTAGAAATTCAAACAAGCCTTTTTCACCTATACCGTAGACTTCGTTGCCGCAGCAGTTCTCTTCGTTTCCCAATGTTCCAAAGTTTACTCCCGCTTTTTCGAAGCACTTTACCAAGCTCTTTGCTGCATCTTGAACACGGGGGTCATAGGCGGGTGTACAACCTACAAAATAAAGAAACTCGACGCCTTGTGACGCGTGTTTAATGTTTAAATCTTGGCTCCACTCCGATCTTTTGCTTCTTATTCTCACCCATGGATTACCGTTTTTGAAAATGCTTTCCAAAGCGTCCCGAAGAGTTGTGGCGATTTGTCCTTGTTCTACGGCGAGGCTTCGAATGTCGATTAGAAAATCGTAGGGGTTAATTTCTTTGGGACAGCGAATTCCACATGTAGCACAGGTTGTACAGCTCCACAGCTCGTTTTGAGGATGTAAAGTCAACTTGCCGCATACGGAAACTTCTCGCATGTATTTTCTAACGTTTAAATTGGCTTTTCTAGCCACTGGGCAGCTCCCAGTACATATTCCACAATGAATACATTCAAGCAACTTGTGTTTTTGAACGAGTTCTTGCGCATTCATTTTCCGTGTCTCCTTTTGGTAAGATGGAACACAAGGTTTTTTAAGCGTTTTCCTCTGTATCAATTTCTCTCAAATCATGGAAAGCCAGAGAGGACAAAAATGAGTAAAGAGCTGCCGAAAATCGGAATTTACATTTGTGAGTGTGGTGGGAACATAGGCGATGTTGTGGATGTGAAGGCTGTTTTAGAGGCAGTTAAAAATTGGGAAGGAGTGATTGATGCAAAATACCAAAAATATCTTTGTTCAAAACCCTCTCAAGAGGTGATAGTTGAAGCTATTAAAAAGAAAAACTTAGACCGTGTCGTTATCGCCAGCTGCACTCCAAGAATGCATCTAACCACATTTCAAAGTGCCTTGGAACGCGCTGGGTTAAACCCTTATATGCTTGAATTTGTCAACATTAGAGAACAAGCATCGTGGGTCCACGGTCCAAAGACCTCAGAAGCAGCCACAAAAAAAGCTATAAGCCTAATAAAGGGTGGCTACGAACGAAGTTTTTATCTTGAACCTTTAGAGAGCATAAGCGAAAAAAGTTCAAGGGAAATTCTTATTATTGGTGGAGGAATAGCTGGTATCACAGCGGCTTTAGAGCTTGGCTATCTGGGTTACAAAGTCCATATTTTAGAAAGGAAACCAACAATAGGCGGCAACATGGCAAAACTGACTAAAGTTTTCCCAACCTTAGACTGCGCTCAGTGTATACTCACGCCGAGAATGGCGGAGGTCGGGAGAAATCCAAACGTGAATCTACTTACTTATGCTGAAGTGCAAGATGTTAGTGGGCGTCCTGGTAATTATGAAGTGAGAGTCTTAATGAAACCCAGAGGTGTAGACACTGAGAAATGTAGAAGTTGTGGCGTATGCGCCAAAGTTTGCCCAGTTACAGCGCCAGATGAGTACAACGAAGGTCTGTCTGAGAGAAAGGCGGCTTACATCAACTTTCCGCAAGCAGTACCCTCAGCTTACATAATAGACTTTGACGCATGTACAAAATGCTTAAAATGCGAACAGCTTTGCCCAGCAAAAGCCATAAACTTGGAAGATAAAGGAAAAACAATGGACTTGAAAGTGGGAGCCATAATAATAGCTACTGGCTACGAACTTTATGACGCAAACATGCTAAAGAACTATGGATACGGCGTTTACAAGGACGTTATTACCATGATGGACTTGGAAAGGCTAACCTCTGCTTCTGGACCAACAGAAGGCTATGTGAAAAGTGCAGATGGCGACGACGTTAAAAAAATGGCGATTGTACTCTGTGCAGGGTCAAGAGACAAGAATCATATCCCATATTGTAGTCGAATATGCTGCATGTACGCCTTGAAGCAAGCTTTCCTACTTAAGAAAATGCTTGGAATCGACGTTTACGTTTACTATATCGACATTAGAGCCACTGGAAAAGGTTATGAAGAACTTTATTGGCGGGACGAGGAAGCTGGAGTTATTTTTACTAAAGGTAGAGTAGCTGAAATCTGGAAGAACAAGAGCGGCAAACTCGTGGTGTTGGCAGAAGATACTTTAATGGGCGAAGTTGTAGAAGAAGAGTTCGATTTGGTTGCTTTAGCCACACCTATGGTTCCGCCTTCCGGACTTAAAGAGCTGGCTGGCAAAATGAAACTTTCCTTAGGAGAAGAAGGCTTCATAACAGAGAAACATCCGAAGCTTGACCCTGTAGATTCCTTAAAGACTGGAATTTTTGCATGTGGATGCGCCTTAAGCCCAAAGGATGTTCGTGATACAGTTTCCGACGCGCTTGCAGCTGCTGCTAAGGCTTCTTTATTCCTTAAAGGAGAACGTATAACCACAAGTCCAGAAAAAGCATTTGTGATTACAGATTTGTGCGATGGTTGTGGTCTGTGTATTCCAGTTTGTCCAGTCAACGCCATAACCATGGAAGCAGAAAAAGCCAACATCAACCCATTCCTTTGCATTGGCTTGGGAGCATGCATCCCAATTTGTCCGAGGGAAGCTATTGACTTTAAGAATTCAACAAATAGGCAAATAATAGCAAACTTGCGAGGAGTGCTTATGGACAAGAAGCCAGATGAAGTTAGAATTATTGCTTTTGTAGACAAGAATGTTGGATATACTGGCATGGACTTTTTGGGGCTTGATCGCGTCAACTATCCTGAGAACATTCGAATAGTAACGGTTCCTTCAACAGCTATTATAGGCTTAAAACATTTGCTTTATGCCTTCGCCTTTGGAGCAGATGGAATATTAGTGATTGAGGGACAAGAGGAGATTGATGAACACTTCACTAAGAAAAGAATGATTGAAATGAACCGCTCTCTTGCGGAGTATGATATAAAAGGTATGCGAGTTCGATACAGCTATGTGCCATTACCAGTATACAAGAAAGCCGCAGACTTGTTCACAAGGTTTACGGAAAGAATTAAAAAATTCGGGTTCCTCTCTATGGAAAAACGTAATAAACTTAAAGAAAAGTTAGGCATTTAGGAGAAAAAACTGTAATGGACATAATTGTCTGTGTAAAGCACGTTCCTGAAACAGCGGAAGCAGAAATAAAAATCGCTCCTACAGGGAAAACGATAGAAAAAACTGGTTTGGTTTTCGACATCAACGAATGGGATGACTACGCTCTAGAAGAAGCAGTGCAAATAAAGGAAAAATTCGGAGGTACAGTTACCGCCATAACAGTGGGTTCTGAAGATGCTGACGGCACTTTAAGAAAATGTTTAGCCAGAGGAGCAGACAAAGCAATAAGACTTACCGACCCAAAGTTTGAAAGTTCCGACAGTTTCGCCATCGCCAAAGTCCTTTGTAAAGTCGTCAAGGATTTGTCTTTTAACATAATATTGACAGGAGCCTTAGCAGGAGATGATGGCTACGCTGCGGTAGGCTCTATACTCGCAGAGCTTCTTGGAATCCCCCACGCTACCATGGCTAAAAAGATCGAATTAAACAGTGACATCGCCAAAGTCAACCGTGAATTAGAAGGCGGCATGGAAGAAGTTGTCGAAGTGAAGCTACCTGCTGTGCTTACAGTTCAAACGGGAATTAATGAACCCCGCTATGTTTCCATCATGGGAATAAGAAAGGCAATGCAAAAGGAGACAAAAGTCCTCGACTTAGCTGATATTGGCTTGAGCGAAAATGAAGTCGGTGAAGCAGGTTCATGGATAAAAATAGAAAAAATGTATTTACCACCAGTAGAAAAACAAGCAGAATTTCTGAAAGGCAGCCCAGAAGAAATAGCTGCAAAAATTACCGATACTCTCAAAGCTAGGGGGTTGCTATAGATGAAGGAAATCTTCGTTCTAACTGAGCATAGGCAAGGCCAAATTAGAGACATAACCTTCGAAATGTTAACTAAAGGTAAAGAATTAGTAGAAAAAACAAACACAGAGCTAACAGCAGTCCTCTTCGGAAAAGATGTTAAAGAACATGCAGAGACTCTCTCCGAATACGCAAAAAAGGTTTTGTTAGTTGAAGATGTAATGCTGGAAAACTTCAACTCAGAAGCTTATCAAAAAGTGCTATCCACTTTAATTAAGGAACACAAACCATTACTAACCCTAATTGGACATACCTCTTTCGGTGTCGACTTGGCTCCAAGCCTCACAGTTTCACTAGATGCTCCCTTAGCAACAGATTGCATAGATCTAAAATTTGAAAATGAAACATTAACTGTGACTAGACAAATATACGGTGGCAAAGTAAACGTCAATGCAACACTTCGTAAAGCAGAAACTTACATTGTAACCATTCGCCAAGCAGCTTTTCCAGCTGAAAAAGAAGCTCCCATAAATGGAAAAATTATTGAAGTGTCTTCTCCTCTTTCTGAGGAAATAACAGAAAAACGCTTTATTGAATATGTTTTACCTCCTCTAGGCGGTATTGACATAACAGCTGCGGATGTGCTAATAGGAATTGGACGAGGGATAAAAGACGAAAGTGAGATCCCCTCAGTAGAGGAGTTGGCAAAAGCCCTAGGAGGAACTCTAGCTTGTTCACGTCCAATTGTAGATAAAGGATGGCTTCCTGACGATCGTCAAGTTGGCAGTTCTGGAAAAACTGTAAAACCAAAACTTTACATGGCTTTTGGAATAAGTGGTGCCTTCCAACATGTTCTTGGAATGAAAAACTCGGATCTAATCATTGCGGTGAACAAAGACCCGAACGCACCTATTTTTGGTGTTGCCGATTATGGTATCGTGGAAGATCTTTTCAAAATAATTCCGCCTTTAAAGAATAAAGTCTACGAATTGAAAGGACAAAAGTAAACAGTCAAAATCCTTCATTTCTCCTTGATACCCAACTCAAGTTCTCCTACGCACATTTTCTGCTCTAAAACTGCAATGGATTCTTCAAAACCTAAAACTCCAAAAGTCATATCGGTTCATTTCTGAGTATAACTATGCTTTAGCAAGACGCAATATTTAATACTTAGTCATGTATTTTATTGTTTAGGAGAACAACGTTGCAACATTTGAAAAAAGCATCTACGAAACTAAAAAATTCGCTGAGGAAAATTAAATTACCAAAATTCAGTAAGCTACCTAAGCAGATGGTTGTTCCAACAGCACCGCCAAAACCTGTCCCTCGAGGTTTCAAGATTGTTGAAAGATACCCACTGTATGAACCTTTTGCACACGTGGCTATAGTGCTGAATCCAAAAACTGGTGAGCATAAGTATATACTTGACGAGTTACAGTTAGATCCTTTGGAACAAAATATTTACAATCGTGTTTTGGATATTTTGTTGGCAGAAATCGAGTCTCCCAAAGAGGAAATCGATGATCCTAGGATGTTTTTTGCTACAGAAGCTAGACAGATCGTCGATAAATACCGTATCAGCCTTGGATGGTTGCCTGATGTTTCATGGTATAAAATATTGTATCATGCTGAGCGAGATCTTGTTGGTTTCGGACGAATTGATCCACTGATGCGTGACCCTAACATTGAAGACATATCATGTGATGGTATCCAAAAACCAGTTTATATATGGCACAGAAAATACGAAAGCATCGAAACCAACCTTGTTTTCCAAGAAGACTCCGAATTAGACAACATGGTAGTAAAGTTAGTTCACATGGCTGGAAAACATGTAAGCTCTGCTTTCCCAATAGTTGACGCATCACTCCCAGGAAAACATAGACTTGCAGTGTGTTACCGCCGAGAAATTACACCTTTTGGAACGGCTTTTACCATAAGAAAATTCAGAGAAGACCCATATTCCATTATTGACTTAATTGATCTTGGAACTTTCTCTGAAGAGATGGCTGCATATTTCTGGCTATGTTTGGAGAATAGAGCATCGATAATGGTTTTAGGAGGAACAGCAGCTGGGAAAACAACGGCTTTGAATGCTCTTGCTTGTCTTATCAAGCCAGGAAGCAAACTAATCACAATCGAGGAAACAGCTGAACTGAATCTCTCTCATGAGAACTGGGTTTCATTGATTGCGAGAAGGAGTTATGGACTTGGTGAAAATCAAACAGGTGAAGTAACACTTTTTGACCTTGTAAAGACTTCGATGAGACATAGGCCAGACGTTCTCGTAGTAGGAGAAATTCGAGGTAACGAATCCTATGTTTTGTTTCAGGCAATGGCGACAGGTCACGGCGGCTTGAGTACGATGCACGCCGAGGATATTGATTCTGCAGTTAAGCGTCTTACCCAGAAACCTATGAACATTGCACCTGCATACATACCTTTGATGAATATTGTTCTATCCGTTCAAAGAGTCCATCTCAAAGTAGAAGACGAAACGAAAGCATTTAGACGCGTGATGGAAATAAATGAAGTTGCTAACTACGAAGACTACCGAAGAATTTTCAAATGGCAACCTGCAGAAGACGAGTACTTGTCTTCATTCAACGACAGCGTTATGTTCCCCTTCATATCTGAACGCACCGGATTGAGTAAAAAAGATTTGGAAAAAGAGATTGAGCAGCGCAGAAAGGTGTTACATTGGATGAGAGAACAGAACATACGAAGTTACAAAGATGTTGCAGCAATTATTGCGGAATATTATGCTAGACCAGGTGAGTTCTATGAAAAAGTTTCAATAGGAGAAATAGAAAGACTTGCCACTGCTAAACACTCTTGAAGGACTTTCATTCCGCTTTTTCGGAAAAATAGCACCAGCATTCTTAAAGAATGTTTTCGAGTTCGGAAATTATCTTCAAAGAGCAAATATGAACATATACCCTGAAACATACGTATCCCTAATGTTCTTTGTAGCTTTCTTGACCCTTCCAATAAGCATAATCGCTATTGTGCTTATATACCTCCTTCAATTCATTCCTCTCATCTTCTTGGTACCTACTCCAGTATTTGTAATGATTGCCTTCATGCTCACTCCCATGTCCAAGGCCAGTGAACGATCTCAACGGCTTGAAAGAGAGATGCCATTTGCCGCAACTTACGTAGCTGTTATGGCATCAGGAGGAATCCCCCCTTATACAAGCTTTAAAAGGCTTGGAGAAGCAGATTTGCTGCCTGCAATGAGCCAAGAAGCCAAAAATCTAATCAGAGACGTAGAGATTTTTGGCGTAGATCCTTTGACTGCTATGCAAAAATCTGCAAAGGGAAATCCACTAGATATTTATCGGGAGTTTGTTGGAGGATATGCCTCTACCGTAATTATAGGTGGGGATATTACTAGTTTCCTTGAAACAAAGGCAGAGGAGCTTTTTAAGACAAGAGCTGCAAGAGTACGAGCTGCTGCGGAGCGGCTTGGCATGCTTCTGGAGTCATTTATTATTATAATGGTTCTAATGTCTCTGTGCTTTTATATCCTGTTTAGCGTGGAATCAATCTATAGTACAGGAATGTCCTCGTACTCAGGAATAATCTTATACACTTATGTTTTCACGCCGCTACTTTCGTTTGTATTTATCTATCTTGCACATGGCATGCAGCCAAAATCTCCAATTACCGATTGGAGACCATACAAGGCTTTTGGGATTTGTGCAGCAATAGCTGCAGCTGTTCTTATGCTTCTCACTAATTTCCTTGGCATAATGTCTGTTCCTTTTCTCGCGCCATTAGCAAACATCGTCGATATCCCTACAGCAGTCGCGATAGCTTTAGTGATTTCAACTGGACCACCTGCTATCATTCAAATAAAACTTTCTGGAGAAAAAGCGAGTACCGAGAAAGGCGTTACTCTTTTTCTTCAAGACCTTACAGAAACTAGAAAGACTGGTCTTGCACCGGAAAAATGTATTGAAACTCTTTCTAATAGAGAATACGGCAGTTTTAGCAAGCATTTGAAGAAGATAACAGCCGAACTCTCTTGGGGGATTCCCTTGAGAAAAGTTTTCATGGATTTTGTTAAGCGAACCAAAAGTTGGACGACGCAGATTGTTATGTTTCTTTTAGTGGAGACAATTGATGTCGGTGGTGGCACTATTGCGATGATTGAGTCACTTGCCAAGTTTTGCACTACAACACAAGAGGTAGAGAAAGAAAAGCAGATGGCGGTTAAGCCTTACATAATGATGCCTTACTTTGCAGCTCTTATGCTGGTAGCTACAACTGTTATGATGCTTACTTTTACAACACAAACAGTTGGCCTCGCGGGTTCTGACGCAACGACTACTCCGGTTGACATAGATTCATTACTAGTTATCTTCTCCACTTCTGTCATAATCCACAGCTATCTAATTGGGCTTGTAGGAGGCAAAATAAGCGAGGAATCTGTAGCCGCAGGCTTCAAACACTCGGCATTACTAACAATAATCGCTATTGTAGCAGCGAAAGTGGCTCCATCTCTGATTAGCTTCCAAGGAGGTTAATTACCGAGATGGGTTTGAAGGCTAGTAGAAGAAGCCGAGGTGATAAAGCAGTAAGCCCCGCTATTTCTTCAGTTATAATAACTGGCGTTATGGTGGCACTAATTACTGTTGCGCTTGCCTTTGCCAGCAACTTTCTCTTACTTAGGATGGCTGAAAGTGAATTTAACTCTGCTAAGCAGTTTATGCAGACTTTGGGGCTCCAGATAGATGACGTTGCATGGGTAATAGGGCGCACAGAGACTGCCCGATATTCAAGCAAATATGGTGATGTTGCTTTTGAGCACGCGTTAAATTATACAATTTATATAAATACTACGACACAGTCAAATCAGAAATTTTACACGAACACCACAGGTATTATTTGTTTCAACATGCCAGTATCGCAGTATTCAGTCGGGAATAGCTATTTTGAGTGGATTTACCCTTCTTCTAACAGCAGTTTTTTGTTAAGCGGGGCTTCTGCACCAGCTGCGAGGATTTTTGCAGTGGAAAAACTTCCAATGGCAGATGGAAGTTTTGTAAGAGTTGTGGTCGTGCCGACAATAAGGATGCTAAATTTGAGCATAGGTAATACGAACTATATTCGGCTCTATCTGCCAGTTCTTTTGGAGGGAGAAGCTCCCAGGCTTTCTCAGTCAGTTACAATGACTGGAGAAACTGTTTTTAAGATGGGAGAAACTGTAACTGGAATTAAGATTAAGGCAAACTTTCCAGTAACTGGATTTGACAACTTCTTCTTTAATTTCCCTCAAACTGTGGAGTTAATATCGTTAACTGGCGATACCGTTCTTGAACTTTATGTTGGTGGAGTGGATGTGGCATTTGGAGTGCATGCCTAGAAATATGTGGAGGAGGTCTTAGTTGCCACACGTGAGTATGGAATACGCCATTATGGTTCCAATTCTCCTAGTACAGGTTATTTTGATACCTGTGGCTACTGGTTGGATGATGGATTCTTGGGTCATTCGGCGTAGGGAAACAGCACTTCAAGACGTTGCAAGCCATTTGGGAACTACTATTCAACAGCTTTATTTCTCTTTGAATCGTGAAGAAATTGCTGCTGGAACCACAACTCAAGCCACAAATGTTCCGCCATTTATCGAATCTATTCCTTATGTTGTCACGGCCTCTAATAGAAAGGTTGGGAATAGCACTATAATAGATTTGTATTTGGCTTTGATGGGCATAGGTATCACCACTACTACTCGTGTTACGTTAGGTCCTAATGTGCTGTGGGAGCAGTTGGCCTTTATAAGTAATTCTACGACTGCTAGCATAAGGGTTGAAAAATTCTCTAATGGCACCCTTGACTTTTCGTTTAGATGATGGATGTGAGTAAAGATGACTGGAGTAACTATTGATCACCTGGTTGCAACTACTGCTTTCATAGCGGCTATTTTGGTGTTTATCGGTCTTTTTACCCAGACGTTACAGGCTGCGATTTTGTATCAGCAAAATAGACATGTCTCACTTAAAGCCAGCGATCTTTTGGATAATATTTTGCTGAGCCCAGGCTATCCATATAATTGGGGCGAGACAAATGCCACTTTGTCTTGTTTTGGACTTCAACATCCCGGAGAAAGCGGCTATGCGCTTAGCTCCTTCGCTCTCATGAGACTTACTTCTCCATTTGGGAAACCAGTAGAGTATCCTCGTGATTCAGGAGAATGGTACAATAATGTTAGCTTAGAGTCTAGTGGTTATTTGTTTTTACCGATTGGTGATTGTATAAGTTATGAAACTGCTGCTAGACTGTTGGGAGTAAATGGTACTTATGGATTTCAAATTAGCATTACGCCAATAGTAGAAGTGTTAATATCTGAATATCAATCTAACCCTTTGATTTTGAAGATTGAAGTTAACGGTCCAGGTTTTCCTCTAAGTGGTGCTGCTTTAAGTTACTATCTTTACCGAAGCTACAAAACAGGTCAATATGCTTCCATAGAGCTTTCTAGCGGTACGGTTCAGGCAGACTCGGCAGGTGTGGCATATTTAAATTTCGCTTTTGATGGTGCAAGCGAAACGTATACAATCTTGGTTTATGCCCGCTTGAGCGGTCTCACAGGATTAGGTCACTATTCTCATAAAACTTTTGATCAAGGTGCAGGAGTTATGCCCTTTGTTGTAGACTATAAAACAGGGAAAATTTACCTTGCCCACAGTTGGGATGTGCAAGATCAAGGAACACCCGTACCCAATTACTTCTACAACGCAACTTTCTTTATCATGACTAAAGAATTTGAATTTCAAGAGTGGCCCATAGCTAACTCCACTGGGAATATTAATTATGGTGGTGGAGGCGGTAAATATTATTATGGTGAAACAACGCTTCCGGTCGCTCATCCAGGATTCTTGCTTGTCACTTATGGTACAGGAAACCCCAACGAATATGGGATGTCTATTATGCCATGGGGCATCGGCACATTAGCTGTTTCTGTGACGTTCGGCGACAACCCTGCTGGCAATGTTTGGACTGCTACTGATTTGCGCCAAGTAACTGTCGACCAAATGGCGTATCAGGCGAAGATAACGTGTTGGAGCTTACAAGGCTATCAAATTTGGAATCCACGTAGGTGGTGGTAGCAAAAAATGATGCGAACTATCGAAGTTTCAATCGTCATTCTCATTTTTGCAGTCGCATTCATCGCAGCCACTGTCTTTGCAGTTTTACCGTCCCCTAGACAGATTTCATCTCCAAACCTTCACCAACTTGCCCTAACAACACTTCAAGTACTTGACGAAAATAAAGCACTCACTGAAACTGTTTTTGAAGATCTAACAGACCAAGCCTGGACAGACTTGGAAATAGCTTTAGCTGCCAGCTTACCACCAAACATAGTTTACAATCTCACAGTCTATGACATGGTTCAAGTAGGCGATACCACAACTTACAGGAAGTTTCACTCGATCACAAACTCTGAAAGCGGACTTGGAACAGACTCGGAAACATCCTCATACCTTGTCATGTCTACTAACGTGACGTTCACGGTTACACCACAGAGAATCTCAGGAACACTCTATATACTCAACTGTAGCGACGCAAACGGATGGTGGATCACAGGATACACTGGTCAAGGTCTGGCAAGCGACCTTTACAACATGCTCTCTCCTTACTTTAACACGACAGTAATGGTGCAAAACACAACCGACCTTGGTCGTCTTTTGGACGGCACCAAGATTTCTGATTCGGATCATGAAAACGTGGCGAACGCGGTTGTAATAAATACCTTCGGGGAAGCGGTGCCAATTCCCGCAGGATACTATACGACTCAGGGTTATGCTGATGGATCGTATGCAAAATATGCTTATATTCTGGGTCAAAAAGTCAATTCTTATAATTGGACATGGGTTAGTATCGTAGGCTATCCCTTCTACTATGTTACCAACACAGTGACTTTTGCAAGCACTCATAATGGTTGGGGGATTTATGGGATGCGAATGGTGTCAGGGTATGGTCTCGGCTGCTTTTTACGGGGTCTAGATGGCCAACCTTACTCATATATTAGCCAATCAACTGGGGATGTAGGTGTCGTTTACTTTTCCTCAGATGCGCACACTTATTCAAACTACTATGGAATTTATCCTTCGCCATATCAAACAGCAACCCGGGCGTTACCTTCTTCAATTCAAAGCACTTACCACACAACCATTGTTTCTAACATGTTTGACGCAGTGAGCAACTACTACGGAGCCGCAACTTTCAAACATACTGGAGGTACAGGGAAAGGGGCATTCACCGCCATCGGGTTAACGAGAACACCCGACATACGTGTTACTGCTCTTGCGCTTCTCATGTATTACAATCCGGCTATCTACAAATCTGAATTCACCTTAACCGCGGGCGAAAGACCCACGCAAAGGCTCATTGTGCTACAGCTTAGTCAGCAGGGAGGAAGTTAATACATGAGAAAACTACTCAACAAAAAAGCACAATTCTCCATAATCGCTGCATTACTAGTTGCCATTGTACTTGTCACCGCTATCATCACAACATACTCTATAATACGCAACAGTCCCATCCGGGAACGTCCTCAAATCTTAGGCTCTATTGACGAGATGAACTTAGCCATAAATCGCATTCTCGAATTCGTGGTAGGATATTATGGCTCAATTTTGCAAGTTACAGGCAACACAACATACGCCAAAAGTCTTGCCACAGACTATCTGCAAAGCAGTCTAGAAAACATAGCTTGTACACATCCGCAGTGGAGTCCATCATTTCAGATCAAATATTCACATGTAAGTGCTTCATGGTTCAACCGCACAAGTTCTAGTGAAGGAGCCATAAACGTAACTTATTCATTAATAGGGCTAGGCATTTATGGAATACAATACGCATCTTCAGTGGGACTTGATGTTACTGTTAGCCCTTCAAATACAAGTTCTGTTCTTGTAAACGTAACACGTGATAAAGATAAGCCTTATTCTATTCTAAGCAAAAGTAATTTCTATTTTTACAACTACAGCTACGCCGAATCTAATTGGAAATTGAACAATACGGGACTTATAATCAACTCCATCACATCCACAGAAACCTATTCAGCCTACAATATCACAGCTCCAAGCGGCATTGACTCATCATCTTACATGCTTCAGATCGTGGACCCTCGAGGGATCATGGTTTCAGCTTCAACTTTCTCGCATTACACTTACACTTTCAGCTGGAACCAAACACTATACTCATCACTTAGCCAAGATACGATGGTTTTAGAGGCTCTTCAAAATGGCACCTTAAGATGGCTGGGACAAAACCTTCAACTAACAACAGCTGGAAAACCCATTCCACCAATTCCAGTAAAAGCTTTTCATGTCAATCAAACCATTAACGGAATAAATCGTGAAGTGCTATTCCAAATCGAAGATTGGGGATCAAACTATCGAGTTCCAGCAGGTTTAACAAGCAACGCAAGTGTTTTTGGTAGCAGACAAATGTTTGTTTTTCTAGTGAATCACAATGTAGAAAACGTTATTTTGTGGTGGGATGGACGTGACATAGCAAACCAAACATTATATGCTTGGGAGAACAGATACTTTACAGGGGACGACCCAGATAATGGCATATTGACAAATGGAATTTTAACTATTGATATAGCAAACTTTGACATTACATCAACTGCTGGAAGCACCAGAAGCAACGCAGAGTTTATGCGAATTAATGGAAAAACACCAACTTATGGAGCAAACCTTGCCTACATTATCCACCACGGTATAGTGAGAGATATAATTCATCAAGAGGCTGAATGGTCCGGCGGTATAGGTGGGTGTCCCAATGTTTATTCGCAGATTGTTATTACTCTTCCAGCAAACGCCACATACTACACTTACGCTTTGAGAACAATCTTCGTGAATTCGTCTCAAAGCAGAACGATAACAGACTTAAGTCCTATTCAGCTTTCAAGTGAATGGATGTCCAGATTACAATCTCTGACAGAAAATGGAACCATCGGTGGTTATCCTATAGTAGGGGAAACATCCATGAGTGACACTGAGCTGTTCTACAACTTTTCAAGTTCCTCCACAGGCTGGGCGCACCATTGGAGCGAGTACATAAGTGGAAACAAGGGCGGTGGAATAATGTTCACCGGCAACTCTAACTTGAAACTCTACACCTTCGACAGCAGTCAATACGTAGGCGATAAGGCAGGTGCCCTCAGCATAACCACTGAACAAAGGACGACTTGGACAACCCCAACTGCTGTTTATGACAAATGTGGCGAAGACGGCAGTCGCCCTGCCTCCAACGCCATGGACGAGCCCACTGATTCTACTCCTGATACTTATTGGCAGCACAGTTCTACATGCTACCATTGGATTACACTAGATATGGGATCAACAATGAGTATCTCGAGAATAAGAATCTACCAGCGCGACTATGACTGGGGAGGTTCAGCTGGCATAGATGTCTACGTGAGTGATGACCCGGAAAATTGGGATTCTGCTGTGTGGACTGGACGAATAGATGGATACGGATGGGAATATACCGGAACATTCGATGCACAGGGCAGATATGTGAAACTCGTAAGTAAAACTAACAGTGCAGATAGGAGATTGTACGAGGTTCAAGTTGAAGTACAAGAAGGACGGGAGACGATTGAGTTTAACCCGGTGGAAAGCCAGCTAGCGCACCCAGCTTCCTTTACCACTCCATTAGATGTAACTTGGCACGGCGCGGTTGTCACTTTTGAAGATGAGCCTATCTACCAGAGTTCGGATGAAACTGGATTATGGGTAACGGTTGAATCTCCACCAACTATTGCTGTAAGCTAGCCTTTTTTTCGGTTACATAATTTGACTGATTGCTATCCAAACAATGTCACCGACTGTAAGCGCTAGAATTAAACCTATTGTAATAAAAATAAGCATTGGTAATCCCGGTGTAGCCCAAACCATGTTTTGTAGCTTTCCTTCGTTTTTGGCTTTGATTATTCTTTCAACAATTTCTTCACGGTTCTCATCCTTTGGAAATAGCAACAAGCGTCTCTTTGTCTCCCCTTGCTGTGTGGTCTGAAAATCTTCAAGAGGATACAAGAATGATTTTTCCAAGTCTGCTACTGAAACCTTGTAGCCACATAATAGAGCCAATGCTTTGCGTCCGAACGATTCGCTTTCGAAATCTTCAAAGAGCTTCTGACCAGCTATTTTTCTCCAAAGGTTGCGGATAAGAGCATAGAATACGCTAAGTGCTGCAACAATTACACCATTGCTGAATACGGTAATAGGAAAAATGAAAGAGACAAAACCTGACAGTGGCTCAATTAAGCTTGGCTCTGGAATCGCTAAGGCTATACAAATAAGCGCCTTTGCGTCTGCTCCGCCAAATGCTCCCACGTAAAAGAGAGCTATTGAGAAGACAGATGTAATTACGAGAGAGATGCCGTAATAAATCATTGACTGAAGCATGTCTCCGATGGGTGGAAATAACAGGAACTGTGCAAAAGTCAGCAAGAAAGCAGTGGGTGCAAAAACTATCCATACATTGTTGCTCACTTCTCGTGTTTTGAAGTCGCTCCAAGAAGCATAAACTAGAAAGATTAAAGAAATGATGATGCGCGTCCACGATAGAATCTCTTCCATGCTACGTTCCACATTATTCGGTTTCGGATAGCCTCACTTAGAAATAAAGAACTAATAAAAATTGGCTTTTTCAGATGTGGAATGCTGAGAATTCTATACTAGAGCGCCTCGTGCGGACCTGAAGTTACTGCGGAGCCGCTTTCCGGTGCGATTTTAAGGTAGTAGTCTTCACCGCTAGTCCACATACTGTCGAAAACGTTTGGCCAGTCGAGTGTAATGGTCTTTACTTCTTCCACTTCAATTGTTTTACCTGTGCCAATATCTGTGTATAAGGTTACTTCTAGTAAGTTATTTGCGGATGTTCCAATATATAAACTGACAATTTTTGCAGTACTAGTTCCATAGTTCTGAATGTCGATTTTGGTCTGGTTGTTCGTTTTATCCCAATATACATTTTGGATTTGGAACAGAGTTCCCGCCGTTCCACTTTGTGCTCCCATGAAGGTCATTACCCAAGCATATGTAACGATTATTGCTGCGACTGCAATTACGATTAGTAGTAGTGTGGCTAGGATTGGAGAAATACCTCTTTTTGATTTAAGCATTTTTTGCAAATTCGTTTGCACCTCTCTTTTAACCATTCTGCAAATGCTTATTTAACACATATGAACCCAAAATCAAAATCACAAATCCTACATCCTACATTTGCCGCTTAGTACTACACAAGACTCCTCTGATTGACTCCAAGCATGATTAAACTCTATGATAACTGTCGCCATAGCTTAACATATTGTTGATGTTAAATATAAATATAGTGTTTCTTAATATGGCATATTTCTACGGAATAGGAATCGAGAATATGCACTATGTGTCGCATTTAAGATAAAAGTATCAAGATAAAAAGGAAGAAGAATATGAGGCTTTTACTCATATTCCACTTGGATGTCAAAGTTATACGTTCCGCTTGCTGTTGTCTTTGCAGCTACTTCAAATGTAATTCGATAATATTCACCTGCACCTAATGGATCATTACTAGTGTATGTTTCGTAGGTATCAGCGGAGTTGGTTAAATCTAATGTGTCAACATATACCCATGACGATGTTGAGTTTTCATAGATGTGCATTTTACATTCATCAAAATCGCTTGTTGATAGCGCTGTATTTATGCTGATGGTCATATTGTGTGCAGAAGTGTCGTTGTTCTTTAGAAAAACGCATTCGGTGAAATTCGCTGGGTATCCCGGTTCTACATCTAGATCCGCGGTGTAAGTGCTACCTGATATTGTTGCATCTCCGGGAGAATTTTCACCTTCTATCCATAAGAGAGCTGGAGCGCCTACTGTAACACTGCCGTCGATATACATGTATTTGTACACTTGCGCACTTACGGTAGCTATGAGTAGCGCTGATATCAGTAGTGCTATGAGTTTTGCTGATTTCTTATAATTTATTTTCATTTTGTTATTTCACCTCCTTTCCTTTTTGTGCTTCTCGCCAGAATCTTAGGAGTACGTAGATACCTGCACCTAAGACCCCAACACACGCAATCCCCAAAATTATGTAAACATATATGGCACCCGCAACGAAAGCAGCCTCACCCAATGCTGGCTTCACAGACACGAAGGCTGCGGCCCCTACTAGAAGCGCAACTGAGGGAATAGTGACCTGCCACCATTTTGGTTTTACAAGGGCGTAGACGCTTGTACTCACTACTAAGGTGTCAAAAGCGAAGACACTTATGAACATGAGATCTAGAGACAGTTGTGGAAGCGGGATTATTGGGTGTGCAGCTTCGGTGGCATAGTTGTAGAGGAACATTGTTGATATGATAAAAGTAGGGGCTGTAGCGACGATTGAAAAAAACTTTGCGATGGTTTTCGCTTTTTTGAAAAAGAATAAGTAAGCGTTGAGAGTGGCAATATTGGCTACTGCAATTGTTAGGTAGATGAAGCTGTACCAGAAGCGCATATAATCTGCAAAAGAGTCCATGAATTCTTGGGTGACAAGGAGTTGGCCGAAACCTGCTAGAGCAACTAGTTGGTAGAGGTAAGCGAGCTTGTCTGGAAAGTGTTTGTCAAAGATGCATGTTAGTAGGCTTGTGGCTAAGAAGAAGTCAATGCCCAGTAGCATAAAGAACTCTGGCATCAAGGATTGCATTTTTTTGTCTTTCCTGCAGGGATAGGAGAGAATTGGTTTGTGTACAATTTAAGAGGTATGAATTCTGAATCCGAATTAGAATATGATGTAAAAGTGTTTACTTTGGATTAGAAATAGAATCATTTCTTTGCAAAAAAAACGGGATTATTTATTTGCAATACAATGTTAAGTTGTGATTTCGTAAACATAAGGCGGGTTTGCAGTACGTGTTTCGAGGTTTTTGTCTAAGAGGGCTTCGAGGTATCCGCGTTGTACTTCAGAGTTGTTGATGTAGGGAGCTTTGATTATTACATATTTGTCTCTTTGGTAGAAGTCGCCGAGACCTTGAACACGGAGGCGTTTGAAGACTTCTGGCCATTTTTCTTTGTCAGTTGTGTTGAGGTTGAGAGTAGTTTCAATACTGATTTTTGCGATTTCTCCTGCTTTTTTGCCTACTTCGTGGTGTTGTTCTGGGGGGATGTGTTGGAGTAGGGTGTTGATGAATTCGATGTTAATGAAGGCGATGCGGCTGATGCCGGCGTAGTATTCGCCGGGGTATTTCCAGTCGTAGATCATCATGCTTCTGTAAACGTCTAGCATTTTGGAGATGAGTTGTTTTATGCCAGCCTCTTTTCCGTCTTGGATGAGTTTGTCTATGTATTCGCGTTCGTTTTCTTCGAGGATTATGGTAGTGCGTCGTATATGTTCTTTTTTGTTTTTAGGTGGTGGCGTTGTGTCTTTGGCTGGTTGCATATTCGGTATATTCTGCAGCATACTTTATATGTTTTGTTGTTTGGTAAGCAGTTATGCAGTAGATTTGTGTTCTCTGCGCAGAGAGTAGACCATCCTATTAGGCTCCAGATATGTGTGTGTTAGGTTTTTTGGCTGTGTGGATGTGATGCTGGTCTAGCCTGATTTTATTTGGGGTCTAAATGGGCTGATGGATGTCAAATGTGAATGCGCGCGCGTAGTTTTTTACTATTAGGTCAAAGAGCAAACATGGTGGAAAGGCTAGCACTGTCCGGGAAAGAAACAGAATGCGCGCGCGTTCTGTCGAATTGTGTCAGGTAGGTTTTTAAACTTATGACCCAACATTAAATATCGTTACTCACGTAAACTCAGATTCAGAATAAGGCTCACTAAAAATGTACTCCGCAAAACATATCACCCGATAATTAACAAGAAATTACATCACCATAAGAATTAACAAACCCCTTTGGAGCAAAGTTTATATTTTCGTTGAAATTGCTTACTCTTGCAATTTACCAACAAAAGGAGATATAAAAAATGGCATATTTAACCACTCAAGGCGGACAACCAATACTAATCCTCAAAGAAGGAACCGGCAGAAAACGTGGACGAGAAGCTCAAAGAAACAACATCATGGCAGCACGAATAATAGGCGAAGTACTCCGTTCCACACTAGGGCCCCGCGGAATGGACAAAATGCTCATCGACTCACTAGGCGACATAACAATAACAAACGACGGCGCAGCCATTCTCGACGAAGTAGAAGTTGAGCACCCTGCAGCAAAAATGATGGTGGAAGTGGCTAAAACCCAAGACGACATGGTAGGCGACGGAACAACAACAGCCGTAGTCCTGGCAGGCGAACTCCTCAAAAACGCAGAAGAACTCCTAGACCAAAACATCCACCCACTAATAATAGTAAGCGGCTACCGCAAAGCAGCACTAAAAGCAGTTGAAATTCTCAACAAAACAGGAATCCCCGTAGACATAGAAGACCGCGCAACCCTCAGAAAAGTGGCCTTAACCAGCATGGGAAGCAAAGCAGTAGGTGCAGCAAGAGAAACATTAGCAGACATCGCTATTGACGCTGTGAAGCAGATTGCCGAAAAACGCGGCGACAAGTGGATAGCTGACATCGACAACATCCAAATCACCAAAAAAGAAGGAAAAAGCCTTTTCGATAGCCAACTTATCAAAGGCATCATAATTGACAAAGAAGTCGTCCACGCAGGAATGCCAAAAACCATAAAAAAGGCAAGAATAGCCTTGCTTGATTGCCCCCTTGAAGTCGAAAAAACCGAGTTTAACGCCGAAATACGCATAAAAGACCCCACACAAATGCAAGCCTTCCTCGACCAAGAAACGCACATGCTACAAGACATGGTGAAGAGAATTGCTCTTTCAGGTGCAAACGTACTCTTCTGCCAAAAAGGAATAGACGACATGGCACAACACTTCTTAGCCAAAAAAGGCGTTCTCGCCGCGAGAAGAGTAAAACAGTCAGACATGGAAAAACTCGCCAGAGCAACTGGTGGAAAAATCGTCACAAACTTAGAAGACCTCAAATCGAAGGACCTGGGAGTAGCAGGACTCGTAGAAGAACGCAAAGTCGGCGACGACAAAATGGTATTCGTGGAAGAATGCAAAACACCCCACTCAGTAGCCATCCTAATCCGCGCAGGCTTGGAACGCATGGTAGAAGAAGCTGAACGCGCAATGAACGACGCCCTTTCAGTAGTCTCAGATGTCATTGAAAACAACAAAATAGTCCCAGGCGGCGGAGCAATTGAAGCAGAAATAGCAAAAGAAATCCGTGAATACGCCACAAAAGTAGGTGGAAGAGAACAACTAGCCATAGAAGCCTTCGCAGATTCTCTGGAAGTCGTACCTAAAACACTAGCAGAAAACGCAGGGTTGGAATCAATAGATATTCTCGTAGGATTGAGAGCTGCCCACGAAAAACGGAAGGGGAACCTCATGGGAGTAAATGTTTTCACAGGCAAAATCGTCGATATGGAGCGCAACGGAGTAATAGAACCTATAGCTGTGAAAGAACAAGCCATGAAGTCCGCTACAGAAGCCTCCTCCATGATACTACGCATAGACGACGTCATCGCTGCAACAAAACCAAAAGAGGGCCCTGGTCCAGGCGGAATGCCTGAAGGCGGAGAAGAGGAATACTAAGCAACTCTCCTTTTTTTCTAAACCCTAAAATTTAAGCACAAGCTGTACTTTCTAGTTTTGCGGCTCCGGTAGTATAGTCCGGTTAAGTATAGTGGCCTCTCGTCTTTTCTAAGAGGGAAAGCCACCGACCCGGGTCCAAATCCCGGCCGGAGCACCATGCTATGCACTCTCTCAAAACGACGACGAGTTTAAATTTGCTTTGGAGAACCAAGAGTATCTCTATACACACACCACTTTCGAATTTCACACTATTTCTGTAGCTTCTACTCTTCGGGAAGAATTGGATCAGGATAAAGAGTAGGAAAAACCACCGTTTTCGAGTGAACGATTCAAGTTCTCTTCGAGGCTGTTGGTCATTCTAGTGTACATGTGAAACAGTCAATGGCTTTGTCAAGTTCTTGGACTCGGATTTTCGGATTTCTTGAATAGAGCATGCCATTCATCTTGCTTAGTGAGGTTGTCGAGGGCTTCGGCATAGATTTTTACCTTTAGAGTTTCAGCGTTTTCCACTGGACCTCTTTCTGTGTATTTTCGACCGGTCTCTTCGAGTTGTCTAAGCATAGTCACAGCCAGCTTTTCGAGGGTTGCTGGTGAGACTCCGAAGAACCGATGGTGCAGCTGGAAGGCGATGAATATTCCTCTCAGATACATTATCTGCATTTGTAAAAAATACCTCTTGACATCGTATGGAATGTGATCGCAATCTACAATGAAAAAGGCTGCTATTGGACTGTAGAATTTCTGTAAAATACCATGTTCTTCAGGTTCAACTCTTTTCAAATAGATAAGCTCAGCCTTCAATAACAGATTTAGGTGATAGCCAACTGCTGCCCTTGTCAGACCGAGTTCTTCGGAGAGTTGAGCCTCTGTCATGGGACGCTCGCACAACAACTGTAGGATTTCAGCTCGGGTAAAGTCAGCAAGCAGTCTGATCTTTTCGGGATCATCTACAATGCAGACCGCCATTTTGAAAGGTTTTGACATGTTGGGTTTTCATCCTTATCTTCTTTCATGAACTACGAATAATATAATGTTTGTTTGCATGACGTATTCTTAGGAAGGGTGAACTTCAATTTCTCCATTGCTTGATATCCATTTTGTGCTGATCAACAGCAATAGATAGATCATTGTGAAAAGAATAGAGGCTGCAAGTCTTCCTTGGAAAGCCATAATGATAGCAAATCCGTAGGCAACGCAAGCAAAAATCCAGAGATGTATGACAGTAAGCTTTAGCCTCACTTAGCCACCTCACGAGAACCATGAGAGAACTAATGCTGAGAGGAAAGCGAGTAGGTAGATAATGCATAAACTGGCGATGCTTAGAAAAGGCAAGTTGTAGTCGACTAATCCGGTAGTCAAGTGATCATAAACTAAGATTGCAAAAGAGAGCGATGTAATTATGAAGATGGCAACTACGCCTGACCTTTCCAATAATCTGTTCATGTTTCCATCTAACTTCCCATGAAGAACATCAGCTTCAGAATTACATATGATGCATAAACGAGCACGAGCACTAGTGCTTCCTTTCTTTCAAGTCTCATATTTCTGAGAAAAAGACCAATCACAAGAAAAGCTACCAAAAACATGAAAGGTGTGTCGAACAACAGCAGTACAGGCTCAACCGTAAACCCAGAGATCATAGCACCCGCTCCTAAGGAGAAGAGAATGTCGCAGATGTTACTCCCAATCATGTCACCTACCGCTATTCCCGCAGACCCTCTCCGCAGGGCAGTTATGTCAAGGGTTAATTCAGGTAAGCTTGTGCCCAAGCCAACTATCAGCAGACCAGTGACAGATGTTGGGATGCTTAGTATTTCAGCTAGTTGGACACTGCCCTCAACGACCAATTCTGCAGTTAAAAGGAGAACGGCCATCCCAGCAAGGATCATCAAGAGGTCTTTGAAAGGATGCACTTTGGGTTTTTCTTCTTCTACTCTGGAGGATGATATAGGACGGGCCTCCTGCTTAACCAGATAGATGAAGTACAGCAGATATGCGAGTGTAACAGCGACTCCTTCTAGGGGCGTTATTTTCAAGTCCAGGGCGACTAGAGTAAAGAGAATTATGGATAGAACTAGCATAATTCCCTCCCTCTTTAGCTCCTGTTTCGTTATTGACATCAATCCGGTGAGCCCCACTAGGCCCATGATTACAGTAAGTTGGTTAAGGAAGGACCCGATTTTGTTCCCGACTACTATCCCCGAAACAGTGGAAATATCTAGCCCCGCAAGTATATCTATGGCCCCCACTACACTGACTCCTATTTCAGGCAATGAAGTGCCTATGGCTACCACTGTTAATCCAATGAAAAGATTGGAGACTCTGAAGCGATGTGCTATATTCTCAAAACCTCTTATGGCTAATTGGGAGCCTAGAAATAGGCCCACTATTCCAAGTAGCAAGAAAACGATTGGCTGTATCAAATGCTTGAACCATCTTGTCAGTTGTCGGAGCTTTAATTTAAATATTTATATCGATAAAAAAACTTGAATATGCGCGGGCAAATCATGATTTTAACCGTCGCCATCGTTAAAAGTGTGTGTGAGCACCATTCTATGTTATAATATACCTTGGTACTCTCTCCGCGCCTGTGCGTGTGTGTATTCCCACCCTGTCTGTCTCTCTTGCTCCCTCTGTCTGTCTGTCTGTCTGTCTGCCTGTGCGCACTGACTCGAATTTTTAGAAGGCAAATATGGATACGCCTATTTGCTGAAGAACAAATGCAACATATACTAAGCAGAGGAAAAGCGCG
>Ga0209635_10000030_pt1 | contig 72430 bp, 80 predicted proteins | sample DeeMarSWOR230_32_FD_187463 | JGI IMG/M metagenome (GOLD analysis project Ga0209635, IMG submission 187463) | Marine sediment microbial communities from White Oak River estuary, North Carolina - WOR-2-30_32 (SPAdes) (version 2) | ecosystem: Environmental > Aquatic > Marine > Intertidal zone >...
AGCTACATGTCCAGCTAAAGCAATTAAACAGGCAAGTACAACACCCCAGATTATATTATTTAAAAAGTAAATCCAACGCAAAATTTCTACTTCAGATCTTAAATTAGCGTTATTAATATTGTAATAAGCCATTATAAATGTAGCAATCAAAATTATAAAAGCAATGATATATGTATAGATCGACATTCTACCTGTTAAAAAACCTGATTTTATTTCTGACCATGCTCTTGTAAGTATTCTTTCCCATCGAAATACTCTTATTAATAAATATAATCCCAATGTTAATAATATGGCACCAAATCCACTAGCAGCCATATCAAGTAAAACAAAAATTGCCCCAACTATAAGAACTAGCGCTATTGGTAAAACAAACTGTTTTTGAACTTTTTCATCCTCGAGGATTTTAATTACTCTATAATAAGTATCTTCAAGTTCTCTACTTTGTTTAACTGAAACTCTATTTATTGCAGTAATTTTTATTCTGGATTGAATAATAGGTAAAATATATTCATCTTCTGCACCATCCGTGACTAAAACTACATTATCTACTTGGGTTTTTTTGATTACTTGCTCTAATTGCTCTGTTAATATCTCATCAGATTTTATTCCAACATTTATGTCTCCGCATATTGTAGCTATCTCAGCATCTTTTTTTTCTTTTGAAAAATTGTTATATATAGATATTGCTGAAAAAATCGCATTTAGATCTGAGTCTTCAGGATCTACTTGCCCAAGTTTATTTGCTGCATTTATATTATCCTTTATCCCAATTATTGGGCTTTTAACATTTGCTTTTCTTCCGAAATCATCATCTCGATCAATGTTGAGAATAAGGGTTTTCATGGATTTCAACAACTAAGCATATTAACTATATAATAAACTTACTGTATATTTTATACAGGTAAAGGAAAGATTGATTTATGGTTAATCAAAACAAATAAAACAGTGTATACTAAAACTAATACATTTCAGTTATCTAATCTGATGAGCCATAGATATTTAGAGCAATTTATATTATTAATTCTAAAAGAAAATTAGAATATGATTAAAAATATTTAAAATATAAATTATAGAAACGATTAATAAATATATTAATTATTGCGCCTGCTAAATGAGCAAAAATAAATCCTATACTGACTTACATTTTATTTTAATGATGTTAATTGCTGTTATAGTTTGGGCCTTTGCTTTTCCGTTTATAAGAATTGGTTTGGATGAACTTTCATTTATAAACCTCACGATTATGAGATTTTTTATTGTATGTTGTATTTTATTAATATTATTGGTAATACTTCCAAAAAAATTTTCAAGGTTTCAAAAAAAAGATATAATTCCAATTTTTATTTTAGGTTTTTTTGGTGTCATTGTATACCATTTAGGATTAAATTATGGAGAACTATATGTTTCACCAAGTGCTGCTAGTTTAATTATTGCTACAATCCCCATTCAGATTTTGATACTGGCAGTAATATTTCTTAAAGAAAAAATTACTTCTATAAAATTATTAGGAATTATTCTTGCAATGCTTGGTGTTTTGATAATATCCATTTGGGGAACAAAAGATGAAATATTTGAAATAAAATATATTACAGCTGCAATAGCCATATTTATCGCAGCTGGAGCTGGTGCTTTTTATACGATTGCTGGGAAAAAATTACTTGCTCGTTATTCAGGTTTGTCACTAACTGTTTATGCTATGCTTCTAGGTAGTATAGGTTTATTACCACTTACAATCAATAGTTCTCTTATTAGTCAAGTTACAAATTTATCAATAAAAGGTTGGTTTGCGTTAATGTTTCTAGGGATTTTTTCAACAGTAATTGGTTATGTTATATGGTACATTGCTTTAGAAAAAAAAGCAGCAAGTGAAATTAGTATTTATCTATATTTAATACCTGTATTATCAACTATCATTATTTACTTTTTGCTTAATGAAGAAATAACTTTTTTGTTTATTTTAGGCGGTATTTTAGTTATATCTGGTTTAGCAATTGTAAACATGAAAACAAAAATAGTAGAAAAACAAAAAACTGATTAATAAATTATTATTTTACAAAGATTATGACAAACATACTTTATATGAAGAATATCGATGGGAATTATATTAAAGAATTTGATGCAATTGTTATAAAAAATAAAAATAATTACATATGTTTAGATCGAACTGCTTTTTATCCACTAGGTGGAGGGCAACCTTCAGATACTGGTATTATAAAATGGGATGATAAACAATCAAACGTGAAAGAGGTATTAAAAAAAGGAGAAATAATAGAGCATATAATTGAAGGTGATTTACCACCAGTTGGTAAAAAAGTGCATGCAATTATTGATTGGGATAAACGTTTTTCTCACATGAAGATGCATACAGCACAACATATACTTTCAGGTATTATTTTTGATGACTTTAATGCAAGAACAGTTGGAAATCAGATACATACCGATTATTCAAGAGTTGATTTCAGTCCAGTAAATTTTACAGATGAAGATTTAGAAAAAATTAAAAATAAGTTTAATAAAATTATTAAACAAAACATTCCCATAAAAATCTATGAAGAGGATAGAAAAATTCTTGAAAAAAGAGTTGATCAACATCGTGCTAATCTGGATTTATTACCAAAGTTTATTACAAAACTTAGAATAGTAGAAGTTGAAGGTTTTGATATTTGTCCTTGTGCAGGTACACATGTAAAAAACACAGGTGAAATACCACAAATAGATAAGATAAAAAAAGAAAGTAAAGGAAAGGATATAACAAGAATAATATATTCGCTTGCAAAATAACTTACATTTCAATATTTATCTCAACTTTATTAATTTCTTTTACACCTTTTAAAGATTTTAACATACCAGTAATTGTGTTTGTGATAAAATCTGCTGGAAACTCTGTTAAAGGTATTTGTTTTTCATTTACTGTAATACTAATTTTTTTCATATTTTTCCTCCTTATAATTTCTTTTTTTATTATTTCTATTAATTCTTCAAAATCCCCTTTGTAGGTTTGTATAGTATTTTTACGTATTTTTATAGTACCTAATCTTATTTTTGGAGTAAAATTATCATTTGCCCCTTCAATAATTACTAAATCGTATTTATTTAAATAATTTATCTGATCTATTATTTTTTGGATTTCTTCTTTATTTTTAATTAAAAAATCTGTTTCATTTTTTGATGATAAAACAACAAGTTCTGAACCAGCTTTTTCATATTTCCAGGTGTCTTTTCCTTTTGTGTCAATATTTATTTTTTTATCAGTAATTTTTATACAAGCAATCTCGAATCCTTCTTTAATGAGTCTTTTTATAATGTCTGTTATTAATTTTGTTTTTCCAGACCCTGATTCTCCGTATACTCCAAAAATTGCAGGATACATATAGATTTGTTATAAGATTATTACGTATATGTTTTACTTATTTTAATATAGGAACCATAAACTCAAAATACGTTTTTTTGTTAACCAATGTTGATTATATTTATGAAAAACAAGGCATATATTGCTCTTTTCATATCAATTGTTTCTGTATCTTTTGCATCTATTTTTATTGTCTCAATTCAAAAAAATGTGCCGTCATTATCTATAGCTTTTTATAGGTTGTTTTTTACGACACTACTTATAATGCCTTTAGTTTTTTTAAGAGTTGATACAAGAAAAGAACTTTGTAATTTACCACGTTCAACATTATATATTATGATTATTATTGGTGTTATTCTTGCAGCTCATTTTGCGCTATGGATTACATCGCTTAAGTTAACCTCAGTTGCAAGTTCTGTGATTCTTGTAACTGCTCATCCGCTACTGGTTGGTCCTGTTTCTCATTTTTTATTTAAAGAAAAACTTTCATTTTTAAATGCTTTTGGGATTGCACTTTCTGTATCTGGTGTATTTATTCTTGTTTATGGAAATTACGGATTTAGTTCAGGAGTACTTGATACCTTAGAAGGAAATATTTTAGCTATACTTGGAGGTATTGCAGCAGGATTTTACATATTAGGTGGAAGGAAAATTCGTAAGACTGTATCTGTCAGCTGTTATGCAATTGTAGTATATGGTGTTGGAACAATTGTTCTTTTTTTTATTTGTCTCTTTTTTAATGCACCTTTATACAATTTTAGTTTAGGAGACTATCTAATCATATTATTAATGGCAGTTGTAGCAGGAATTTTTGGTCATACTTTATATAATTGGTCTTTAGAACATGTGCGTGCATCATTAGCATCAGTAGTTTTACTTGGTGAGCCACTTGGTTCTACATTGCTTGCTTTTTTAATTCCTTGGATTAATCAAATTCCATCAAAATATACAATGCTAGGAGGAGGAATTATCCTAACTGGTATTTATTTGACTGCAAGAAATAATAAAGTAAATTTTTCGTAATAATTAAAAATAAGTGTTTATTTCTGCATTCTTCATGGTCCTTGAAAATAAATCTTATAAAATTATAACAATAATACTTGCATTGATAATTATAATAGCAGCAATAACTATCATATATACAAGTTTACCAAAAAATGAAAACGAGACAGAAAATACTAATGGAAATCAACAAGAAAATGAAGTTGTTCTGCAAATGCTTTATAATGATACATACAAAAACTTCACTCTTGACCAACTACAGGATTTAGAATCTTTTACAGGTTTAGGTGGATATATAAAATCGAATAATGCAACCGTAGGCCCATATGAACTTACTGGTGTAAGAATATCTACCATTTTAAATCAATATAAAATCTCATCGCAAAACTATAGCATAAATATAGGAGCAACAGATTATCCTACTAATATTTTTAATTTAAGTTATATTAATGGCGAGATACCAATTTTTAATGAAACAGGAGCACAAATTGGAACTGGTGGAGTAACAATGATAATCTACTATAAACAAAATGGAGAATATCTTGATAGCTTAGAAGGACCACTTAGATTGGGATTTATATATGAAGATGGTTTTACCTCATCAAAAATTTGGATAAAACATGTTGTATCACTTTTGATAATTGATGATTTTTAATCATTATTTACCACAACCTTTTTTATTTTTTTCATATATAGTATATTGCATTTTATGAAAGAAATAGAAGAGCTTATCTCTAATTCTGATAAATACAAAAATGTTATTGTTCAAAAAAAGTTTGATTCTAAAAAAAACACTGTAGCATATGTTACTATTGATGATAAACCACGAGTTTTGAAATGGTTTGTACCAGGATTGAAAAGACAAATGAAAACTGAATATAACATACTTAAAAATGGTACATCAAAAATTAATATTCCTGCAATTCATGAAATGGATGAAAAAAACAATGTAATCATAATGAGTTATATAACAGGAAAAAACTTGTGTGATATTTTAAATGATGAAAAAACTGAAATCATTGAAAAAGAAAGACTAATTGTATTGCTTGCAGAATGGTTTTTTGATTTCCATAAATTTTTCAAAAAAGAAGAAAATTTTCAAATACGTGGTGATTCTAATATTAGGAATTTTATTTATAATGATCGGATATGGGGAGTTGATTTTGAGGAATCAAGAATAGGTAAACCTGTGGAAGATATTGCTGGTTTATGCGCCTCTATCCTTACTACAGATCCAATGTTTACAAATGAAAAATTTAGATTATGCAAGTTATTTATTGAATCATATAAAAAATTAGCTCCGGGAAGAGTTGAAAATATAAATGATGAAATAGCTTATTGCTTACTTGAAAAGATACAATATAGACCTGATGATGAGGACATCCTTAGGAAATATAATAAAATAATCAAAGATAGAGGTCTTGGATAAGTTCAATTTTTGATAGGAAAAATTCTTAAGTGGATAAACGTTATTTGTTTTAGCTGAGGGGATAGAAATGCAAAGTGATGAAACAATTGAGGATTTAGTTGATAGAACTTTAAATAAGGCAATGGTAAAACATGATATTGTAGATGATGATGTTAAAAAAAGAAAACCTAAACCATTTAGATATCTTACTGATAAAGAAGAAATAAAAGCAGAACTAGAAAAAGCTGCTACATTTTCAGTAATGAAAGTATCTAATGCTCCAAAAGTTTTTGATGATAGTAGAATAACCATTTTAGGACTTGGTGATACCCAGACAATAGAAAATGTACTTAAAAAACATGAAATTAGCAGGAAATTCAAAGAACCATAATCCTTTTAAGTCATAATTTTTAAATAGAGCCTACATTATCAGTGCACCTATGATTTCAGGGAAGGAAAAAATAATTTCAATTTTGGCAATAAGTGTTCTATTGCTTGGAATTTTTTCAGTGCTTTATGTAAATGCAACACAGATAAACAAAGATACAATAACCATAGATGGAAATGAATATACTCTGAATCAAATATTTTCAATGTGTACCAAGTGCTCTATTGTAACAGATGAGGGTGAAAAAACAGGAATTGCACTTGATGATTTAATATTAAAAATTGGTATTAATTGTCCTGCTTGTCATAATTATGTTATTAAAGCTGAAGATAAATACCAACAAACTGTAAGTTGGGACATTTTAAAAACTGGTATATTAACTGATTATGGTAGAGTTTATTTCCCTGATACTGCGCATACTTTCTGGGTTAGAAATGTTATTGAAATAGAGGTGAAATAATATGAATAAAATGAAATTATTTGCTGGAATTTTATTATTTGGTTCTCTTTGGGGTTTTTCTGAAATTTTTATTGGTTCAGCACTCACTGAAATTGGTCTTCCTGCCGGGGCAATTATGACTGGTTTTTTTGCATTAACATTTCTTGTTATTAGTAGAATGTTTTATAAACAAATAGGTATGCAACTTGGTATGGGGGTTATTGCTGGGGCTCTTAGGCTTTTTAATCCATTTGCTGGTTGCCATTTATGTTCAGCACTTGCTATTATGGCGGAAGGCGCGATTTTTGAAATTATTTGGTATAAAATTTCTTTTGATTTAACAGAACTAAAAACAATAACTACACGGGTGAGTATGGGTATTTTAACATCATATGTTGTTTATGTTGGAGGATTTATTGTAACCCAAATATTAACACCAATTATTTCTGGTCCAGGTTTTTATATTGAAAATTTAATTTCTATAATGCCTAATATTTTTTCAAGTGGACTTTTACCAGCACTTATAGGTGGAGCAGTTCTACCTGCCACAATTTTAATTAAAAATGTTGATGTTACCATAAAAGATCGACTATACTATCCTACAACTATTGGTGTTTCTGTTTTATGTTGGTGTATTGTTGTAGGTATTTGGTTTTTAATGGGTGCTTAGAGGAAAATAAGTTATGGATAAACCAAGTACTGTTAAAATATTAAAATTCCATCCTGAAAAATGTGACGGGAGACTTGCCTGCGAAAAAGCTTGTTCACAAGTTCATTTTAAATCAGATGAAGGTGGTGAAAAATCAGCAATACGAATTATTAAAGTTGGTAAATCTTATAAAATGCATGTTTGTGATCAACGTGGTTTGTGTATAGATATATGCCCAGTTGGAGCAATTACTAGAAAAAAAAACGGTGTAGTTTGGCTTGATAAAAATATTTGTATTGGATGTCAAGCCTGTGTTGGTTTTTGTCCAATTGGTGCAATGAGGAAATCCGAATCAAGAATTCAACCTTTTAAATGTATTTCATGCGGAGCCTGTGTTCGCGCATGCCCATATGGTGCACTTGAGTTGGTGGAAGTAAAAATCGATGATATTAAAGAAATTGTTTACCATAAACTGGGGAAATAAAATGGTACAAGGACAAATACCAATTGAAGAATACGAAACAGGAAATACAAAGCATAAATGGGATTTAAAAAAACTTAGATTTGCTCATAGAGTACTATTTGAATATAACTATAAAAAAGGAGAATTAAAAAAAGGATATGCAGATAGGACCTTATACATTAATTTGACAAATAAAGAAATCAAAGAAAAAAAAGTAACAGATGAAATGAAAAAAAAGTTTACTGGCGGTCGCGGTTTTGGTCTTAAACTGCTTTGGGATTCAATAAAATCAACAACAAGATGGGATAGTGTAGAAAATGATTTGGTTATAACAACAGGTCCTCTTTGTGGTATAACACAATACCCTGGTTCAGGTAAATCACTTTGTTTAACTATTTCACCTGCCACAAATATTATCTGTGATTGTAATGTCGGAGGTTTTGTTGGCCCATATCTTAAATTTGCTGGTTTTGACGCACTTGAAATACAAGGCAAGGCAAAAGATGATGTTATAATTTTTATTGATGGTGAAAATGGTAAAATAACAGTTGAAACAGCACCGCTTGAAGAAACAAACTCACATTTATTAAACGAACAGCTGACCCATATGTACGCTTCAGAAGATTCTGATAAGTCTCGTCAGAAGGTTGCTATTGCATCATCAGGAAAAGGTGCGGAGCACTCCTGGTGGGGTTGTCTTAATTTCTCGTTTTATGATATAAGAAGAAAAGTACCAAGAATAAAACAAGCAGGTCGTGGAGGACTAGGCACAGTTTTAAGAAATAAAAAAGTTAAAGCAATAATTGTAAAAGTTGAAAAGATCCACGGACTTTCAAATAATCCTGCTGATCCAGAAACATTAGCAAAGGTTGGAACTAAGCTTCATCGTGAAATTAGAGACCGTGATAGATATCAATGCAACATGCGAGCTGTTGGAACAGGACATCTTGTGGAGATAATGGATGATTATGATTTACTTCCATGTGAAAACTATAGATTTGGTAGTTTTCCAAAAGCACCAAAAATTTATTCACCAAAATTCTATGAGTACTTCACAAAGATTATACCTGATGGATGTTGGCATGGTTGCACATTGGCTTGTTCAAAAACCGTTGATGGTTACACTGTTATGACAGGCCCATATAAAGGACAAAAAGTTACAGTGGACGGACCTGAATATGAAACAATAGCAGCTGGAGCAAATATGAGTATCTGGGATCCATTGTGGATACTTGAGTTTAATTTTTATTGTGATACTTATGGGATAGATACAATCTCCACAGGTACATCTATTGCATTTTATATGGAGATGTATGAATACGGGATATTAAATAAAGACCGATGTGATGGACTAGAGCTTTGTTTTGGTAACACAGAAGCAGTGCTTGAATTCTTACATAGAATTGCTAGAGGAGAAGCAGGTGAATTTATAAATGTGGCATCAAAAGGAATCAGAAGAGCAAAAGATTGGCTTATTAAAAAAGGATGGGGTGACCCACAAGTTATAGAAGATTCAGGTATGGAAAGTAAAGGACTTGAATACTCAGAATATGTAACAAAAGAATCACTAGCTATGCAAGGAGGTTATGGATTAACACTTAAAGGACCTCAACATGATGAAGCATGGCTTATATTCATGGATATGGTAAATAATGCTATACCCACATTTGAGGATAAAGCAGAAGCTTTGCACTATTTTCCCATGTGGAGGACATGGTTTGGACTTAACGGACTTTGCAAACTTCCATGGAATGATATAGAACCTGCAAATAATGCACAAACCAATGAGCCGGCAAAGGTGCCTGAACATGTACAAAACTACGTGGAATTATTTAATGCTGTTACAGGAAGAAATATAGATAAAAAAGAGTTAATTTTACAAAGTGAACGCTGCTACAACTGGCAAAGAGCAATGAATGTTTGGATGGGACGAGGCCAAAGAAAAGATGACTGGATACCATATCGCTCAATGGGACCTGTGACAGAAACCGAATACATATCAAGAAAAGAGAGATACGATAAACAACTAATAGAAAAACTAGGATTAAAAAAAGAAGATGTAGATAAAATAAGTACAAAAGAAAAAATGAAAATACTATATGAGTATAGAAAAGATCAATACCAAAAACTAGCAGATGCTGTGTATTATAGAAGAGGATGGACGCCAAATGGGATACCAACACCACAAAAAATGAATCAACTAGGTATGGATGATCCAAAGATAATAGAAATGCTACAAGAAAAAATAAATGAAGATGAGCATGCTGGTTTAAATGTGTGGGGAGGAAAATACACAAAAGGTGAAAAACCTCCAACAATCCAATTAAAATATTGGGAAAAATGGTAATACATGGTTAAAAAAATTGAAAAGATACAGAAAAAGTTAAAAAATTCAACAATAGGCATTGCTGGTTTAGGAGGACTAGGCTCAAATGCGGCAATTTCTCTTACTCGTGCTGGTGTAGGCAAACTAGTACTAGTTGATTTTGATAAAGTGGAAGGAAATAATTTAAGTAGACAATACTATTTTTTAGATCAAATTGGTAAACCAAAGGTTGATGCATTAAAAGAAAATATAAAAAAAATTAATCCAGAAACAAAAGTTGAAACATTTAATTTGAAATTAAGAAAGGGTTCAATGGAAAAACCTTTTAAAGATGTTGATTTAGTTATTGAGGCACTTGATAATGCTGAAACTAAAGCAGCTTTTATAGAAGAAATTCTAACTAAGCTTAAAAATAAACCTATTGTTGCCGCATCTGGTGTAGCAGGTTATGGACACTCAGATAGAATTGTTACAAAAAAGTTGGGTAATTTATGCATATGTTATGATGAACTTGCAAAATCATCAGATGATGATGTACTAATGGCACCAAGAGTTATTCTTATGGCAAACTGGGAGGCAAATCTAGCTCTTGAACTTATACTTGGTGAAGATAAATGAGTATTGAGGTAAATGGAAAACACGCTGAATGGGTAAAAAATGAAACAGTTGAACAGCTTCTTAAAAGAATGAAATACACTTTTCCTTTAGTAGTTGTAAAAATAAATGAAAAAGTCATTTTAAAGAAAGATTTCCCAATAACTATTATACCTGATAAATCAAAAATAGCTGTTCTTCATATGATTAGCGGTGGATAAGATAAAAAAAATATTGATTTCTATTTTTCATTGATTTTATTAATAAATGTATATACTGTTATTACTAATAGTGGAACAAAAATAAAAAAAATATACTCTTCAATAGGAATTCCAAAAAGGTTTCCAATAATTTTTTCATCTGAAAAACTCCAGATTCCTAATCTAACAGATATTTGATCCCAAATAACACCTATAATAAATAATATAAAAAGGGAAATTGCAAGGTTTTTTAATTTAATTCTAGTTCTAAGAATAATAAGTAATATCAAAGAAGGAACAACTGCAAAAATAGTCATCAATATTATATAATAATACATAGGAAGGAAAATATGATAATTCTTATTAAATGTTTTTTATTTGAAATTATATTAAATAGAGATTGAATTAAATATGGTTAATAATGAAAAACCAAATGCAAAAAGTAGATAAGTGCAATACATCAAAATCCAAGAAGGCGTGTTTTCAAATATTCTGCTAGTTTTTTTATCACTTAGCATTAAATGAAATACAAAATAGGCAGGAATTGCTAAAAATGAAAGTATCCATAAATAGGAGTTAAGTAGTCCAACCTCAATAAAAATGGGTATATAAGCAAATGGTAGAACCATAAATGGTAAAGTCATAAGAGCTGCTTTTTCTATTCCATATGTGTTAATTAAGGTAATTGTACCAGTTTTTTTATCTGCCTCACTATCTATTATATCTTTCGTTATTGATCCTCCTATTAAAAAAGTCATTACAATAAAACCAATGGTTAAAGGTAATTTTTCTATAGGATTTCCAAAAACACTCCAAGATGCTAAAATTCCAAAAAGTCCACGGGGCATAGCAATCCAAATCTGGTTTAAAAATAATTTATCTTTTAATCTTGGTGGAAGAGAGTAAGTAACTGTAAAGATAGCGATTAGAAAAACAATTATTGTAAATGTAAAATTTATAGTAAAAGATAACAATAAAGCAATTATATATAGAATAATAGAAAAAATTTTTGCTTCCTTTAAACTTATATCTCCACGAACAATAGGTCTGTATGGTTTGGAGATTTTATCAACTTTAACATCTGTTGCCTGGTTTAACGCATTAGATGCGGCATTTAAAATCGCTATTGAAAAACTAGCAGGTAATATTGTTGTCCAAAACAGGTTAAATAAATCATCAGATATTTTATTTTGAAAGAAACTTGCAATCATAATAAAAGAAGAAACAAAAATTGGAGCAAGTAAAGTAAAAGGACGAATTAAATCAATGTAACCTTTAATGTGTTTCCTTTGTTTTAATATAAACATTTTCTTTCTCTCCAGGTTACATTTTCTTTTGTTTCTTTTACATTATAAAGATTGTTTGACAAGTATTACCAAATAAATGAAAAAAAGATTATATTTTATTAAAACAGATTATATAGAGGTAGAAATATTCAGAAAAATATAGTTGGGAGAATTTTATGCCGAAATTTAGAGGATTCATAGCAATTGATATTCCAATAAATAAAAAACTCTTAGAAATGGAAAACGAAATAAAAAATACAGGGGCGAATATGAAACTAGTTGAACCAGAAAATATACATGTAACATTAAAATTTCTTGGAGATACGGATGAAGAAAAGATAAATGAAATTGAAAATATAATAAAAAACTCTGTTAAAGATATTAATACTTTTAATATTAAAATAAAAGGATCAGGTGTTTTTCCAAATAAAAACTATATGAAAGTTATTTGGATAGGACTCGAAAATGCAGAACCAATAGGAGAAATAGCAAAAAAAATGGATAAACAATTACAAAGTCTAGGATTTGAACCGGAAAAAAGAGGTTTTTCAGCTCATCTAACAATAGCCAGAGTTAAATCATCAAGAAACAAAGAAAAACTTTTACAGGTAATACAAAAATATCAAGATGTTGAGTTTGCAACAATTGAAGTTAACTTAATTAAACTTAAAAAAAGTGATTTAACACCTAAAGGACCAATATACACAACCTTACGGGAAATAAAACTATAAGGTCCAGGTGGTGAAACAAATAATAACTTGGTGGATTATTTTAGGATCAATTAATCTTTTATTATTAATTTTAGGTATTTTATTTTTTATCCCAAGAGAAAAACTAAAATTAGAGAAATCTGAGTGTTTTAAAATTATTAAAAATCAATTACCATATATTTTGATAATAATAGGAGTTGTAATATTTCACTTAATCGAGGTAAATGTTATAGAACCACATTTAACAGGATATGATTATACAAATAATATAAGAAATTTGGAAGGAGACATAGTATATTGGTTTTCACAACATTGGAATCCCATTCTTGTTTATTTCTTTGTAATAATGTATATTGCGGTTTATCCTTTTACACTATGGTTTTCACCACTTTATTTCCTTTTAACAAATAATAATAAAGCAATGAAAAATCTATCATATGGATTATTAATAATTTACATAATAGCACTACCATTTTACTTGTTTTTACCCATTACAAATGTGTTTACTTATTATAATATAAAATCAGCATTAGAAAGTACAATTCCTTCTGTTGAAAGTTTCTTTTATACAACAACCACACAAAATAACTGTCTACCATCACTTCATACAGCTATGACAATACTAATTGCTTATTCAATAAGTTTAACTGGAAATAAAAAATTAACATATTTTTCATATTTTGTAGCAATTACTATAATAATATCAGTCATCTATTTATCAATACACTGGATTATAGATATAATAACTGGTGCAATTCTAGCATTAGGAGTAATAATAATATTAAGAAAAATGTTGAAGGAGGAAAAATATGAAAAAAATAGAAAAAAAAGTACTTGAAAAAATAACTCCTTCATTTGAATATAAAAAAAATATTAAAAAAATAACCCACGAGATAAACAAAAAACTAGAAATAGAGATAAAAAAAAGAAGGATACCAATAACAATTGAACTAGTTGGATCAATTGCAAAGGATACCTACTTAAAAAATGACTTAGACATAGATTTTTTTATAAAATTCCCCACAAAATACACAAAAGAGGAAATTGGAAAAAATGCACTTTCAATAGGAAAAAAAATATTAATAAACACTGAGGAATCCTATGCAGAACACCCTTATATAAGAGGTTATTACAAAAAATTTAAAGTGGAAATTGTTCCGTGTTATAAAATAGAAAATGCTTCGCAAAAATTGTCTGCAGTTGATAGAACACCCCTTCATACTAAATATATAAAAAGATATTTACCTGATTCACAAAAACCACAAGTGCGTTTGTTTAAACAATTTCTAAAAGGAATAGGTTGCTATGGTGCAGAAGCAGAAATAGAAGGGTTTTCAGGATACTTATCTGAAATTTTGGTTTTAAAATATGGTTCTTTTAAAAAAATTATTGAAAATGCGCAAAAGTGGAAGTTTGGAGAAAAACTAACTTTGAAAAATGTGGATTTTCCAAGTTTTGAAACACCTTTAACATTTATCGACCCGGTTGATACAAACAGAAATGTTGCATCAGCAGTATCAAAAGAAAAATTTGATTTATTTATAAAAGCATGCAAAGGATACTTAAAAAAACCTAGTATAAACTTCTTTTTTCCAAAAAAAATTAAACCTTGGTCTTTGAAAAAAATTAAAGAAGAAATTGAAAAACAAAAATGTCAGTATGTCTGTATTAAGTTTAAAAAACCTAAAATAATTTCTGAGAATCTTTATCCACAGGTTAGAAAAGCAGTTAAATCAATACAAGATATTTGTAGAAGATTTGACTTCACAGTTTTAGACTCAACATTTTACATAAATAACGAAATTTATATAATCATAAAAACAAAAATTGAACAACTTCCAAAAACTATGAAACATGAAGGACCTCCAACCAGATTAAAAGAAAACCTTGATGAGTTTATAAAAAAATGGAAAAATGACCCAAGAGTCACCAAAGAGCCTTATGAAAAAAATGGTAGATACTATGTTGAAATAAAAAGGAAATACACTGATATTAAGGTTTTATTAAAATTTCAAATAAAAAGTCTTAGCTTAGGTAAAAATATAGATCCAGTTGTAAAACATAAATATGTAATTTTAAAAACAGAGGACTTAATTAACAACAAACTCAGAATGTTTTGGACAGAATATTTGGATAAAAAGATGTCATGGGAAAGATGATATGAAAACACTTGGAGTTTTCACTAAGGATTTTTCACTTTATCATGATCTATTAAAAGTTTTAAAAAAAAGAAATATAACATATGTTTCACTTGATTCTCTGGATAACATACCTAATAAAATTGGTGTGATTTTAACTTCTCATGGGGAATTACATGATATAAAATCATCAAAAGTAATTGCAGTTGATGCATATGACACAGTTGATCATGCAATTGATCTGGCTTTACAGATGCTGATTGGTAAAGATCTTTATTCAAAGGTTTTTATTGGTATAGATCCTGGTGATAAACCAGGTATTGCTGTTGTTGGAGACGATATTCTTCTGCAAAAAATAAACGTTGAAACACCTGAAGAGGTTGTTAGTATTGTAAAAAGATTTTACAAAGAATATCCAGCAATAGAAACTATTATACGTATCGGTCATGGATCTATAATTACCAGAAATAGAATAATAAATTCGTTAATTTCCATTGGGATACCCATTGAGATTGTTAATGAAACTAAAACAACCTCTACTCAACAGGTTAAAAGACTTGAAAGAGATGGGGAAGCTGCGGCAGCCATTGCTTTACTTAGAGGTGGTAAGGTTAATAAATCGTTACCATTAGAACCAACAAAAGGTGAAATCAAGAATATTCAGGAAAGAAGTAGAAAATTAGCAGAAGGAGAATTTTCAATTTCAGAAAAAACTGCTTTAAAGGTTTTAAGAGGCGAACTAAGTATTAAAGAAGCAGTTGAGCTTGAGAAAAAACAAAAAAGCAGTACCTCCGAATGCAAAAAAATGAGAAAGAATCAGAAACCTTAGGAAGAGAATCCTTCTTTTGAAGCCTTTTAATTTTAGCTCTTTGTTTCCCTCCTTTTTTGAGAAGGAAAGCCTCTTTTTCCGATCTACTGAGTTTTGTACCAAAAACTTTGGTTATTTGCTTTAACTCTTGATAACTGATAATTTTTTTACAATGAACATTATCTAAAAATGCTCGTGCAGCTGCATCTTCTTTTCCTTCAAGATAAAGGATGTTCTGATGATATATGCTTATTCTATGGATTGTTGGAAAATATTTATGTAAATGCATATAGTGATTCTGAGGGTTACTACATTTGGCAAAAACATATCCTTTAGTGAGCAACTCCTGAAGCATATTAAGTGTTTTACCTCGTATGCCAGGCCATCCAATGTTTTTACTTGGAATGTCTTTTGTCCAATAATAGACGGTTGCAGGAGAGATATTAAGTTCTTTTGCTATCTGATACTTGGTTTTTCCAGTGTTAATTTTACGTCTGATCCATGCTCTCTTTGCAGGAGAAATATATACAGGATTTCGTGTCATTACAAACAAGTGGAAAAAGACCTATAAGAACTTAACGAAAAACAGAGCTTTGCGCTCTTAATATTTTTTTGTAACCAAAGTCTAATTTTATTAACTAAATCTAAATATTTTTTGTAGTATTGGAAATTTTTCTAAAAACCTCAACAATAAAGAACCATCAAATGCCCTATTTCTGGGTTTAATAGTTAAACTAAATTCACCAGGAAGACTATAATTATTATCAGAATCCCTTGCCCATGCTCTTATGGTGTAACTAGTCTCCATATACCATCTCCAACTTTTATATATTGTTTCACCAGAAGAATAGGGACCAATCCAGCCTGTTTCTCTGTTATCACCCCAGGATATAAGATAATATAAATCTTTACCCACAGGTGAAGTTGAACAAAAAGAAAAATCAAGAAAAACCTCTGGTTTACCCACGACAGGACCACTAATTTCAGGTATGGAAGGAGCAGATGGATTACTTTTAATTGCATGAAGAAAACCCCAACCATAAGAAGGACGACTATTATATGAACCAACATAAACCGTACCATCAGAACCAATTGCGGGTGCAGACATAATATAACCAGTAGCAAGATAAATCCTCCAATGCTCAGTACCATCGGGGTTAACCGCGATAAGCTCACCCCCGTCACTTCCATATGTACCAAAATAAATAGTACCATCCAAAGAATTACAAGGAGTACCTTCCTTGATACTTCCAATATTACCAGGGTTAAAAACCCACTTCTGAGAACCATCAGGGTTAATAGCATAAAGAGCATGGTAACCACAATAAATTGTTCCATCCCTACCAATAGTAGGAGAAGTACCACCATCAATACCAGCTTGCCATTTCAAAGTACCATTAGGATACAATGCATGTAGAACACCATTGACAGAAACAACATAAACCGTACCATCATCAGCAACACAAGGACTAGTTCTTACAGAACCACCTGTATTATATTGCCATTTAACAGTACCATTATCTGGATAAAGAGCATAGAGGTAACTACCGTAAGATGTACAATAAACCGTTCCGTCATCACCTATTGCTGGTGAGGAAAAAACTCTTTCATTAGCATGGAAACTCCATTTCACAGTACCATTTGGATAAAACGCTATTATATTCCAGTTATCTGTCGCTGGTGCGTATATTATTCCATCAGATCCAACTGTGGGCGAAGCCCATGTATAACCTATTGGATATTTCCATTTCTCTGTTCCGTTATCAGAATAAACAGCATGAAAATTTTCACCCCAAATTCCACCGAAATAAAGAACCCCATCCTCATCAATCGCAGCAGCAGAAAGAATAACTTCACTTGGCCAAATATGCCATTTCATCGTACCATTAGGATTCACAGCAAATAAACCATCAAAACCAGCTACGTATATTACCCCTTGTTCATCTATAACTGGACTGCCCGTACATTCCCATTTCATATTGAATCGCCATTTTTCAACACCAAGATTATCAACAGTACTATAAGGACTACGACCAGTATGACGGGCATCATGGCAATACATAGGCCATGGTCCTTCAACAAAAGCATTTGAAAATACATTATTAGTGTTTTTTTTTAATGTTGGTATTGGTTCGTTATTACACAGGTTAGTTGTTGATGGGGTAACAGTTGAAAACACAGAACCATTGTAGTCAATTGCACTATGTTTTTTAATAATTATTTCATCACTTTGGATGATATTTTTATTTCCAATCCCTAAGGTCATTACAGATGTAAGAATAATTAAAATTATTAAAAGGGTAATTGTTGTTTTTTTTATAGAAAATGTTTTTTTCATGATAACAACTCCCAATTTTTAGAATTAATTTAATGTTTATCAATTTATAAATCTTTGCAAGACTATAAAAATTATCAGGATTCATATCTAAAATTATTTGAAACAAAGAGAGAGAGAGAGAGAGATTAATTAGTTTTTTTGTTGCATAAATCTACAATATTTTAATATAGCAGAAAGTGTATTATATATTTTTAGAGGAGAGGTAATTATTATGAAAAAAATTGTTAGTATTTTAGTAATGATAATGCTGGCATGTACCGGTTTAACACTGTTTGTTGATAATGATTTTAATGTTGAAGGTAGTCCTGGAGGTGGTAGTGATTGGGTAAATGAAACATTGCTTGATTATACATATATGTTTGATATTTTAGATAATCTTACTTATGTGGTCCACAATGATAGCATTTGGGGAGCAGGTGATGAGGTTATTCGTATGGGTCGAGCCTTCGGAACTGAAGGTGATAATTGGACAGCAAATTATATTAGAAATGAATCAGAAAAATTAGGTCTTGAAAATGTTCAAAAAATACCACTTGATACAATTGGTCCTGAAAATTATGAAGGAGAAATACCATGGAAATATGAGAACATATCATGGAGATGTGATTATAAAATTGAAACAGTTGATTATAATTTAACATTTAATCATCCCGACTGGCTAGTGGAATGGTCAAGCGATGGTCATGTTCCTAAAAATGAATCATTTGTAATGCCAAGTGCATGGACATGTCTTAATAAATCAAATCCAGATTATCATAAGTGGACTTATAATAATAGTTTTATGAATTCTAAAATTGTACATAAAAATATTGGTGAAAAAATTCTAATGGAAGGAGCTACATCTGATAACTATTTTAATGTTTCAATAGATAATGTTACAAATATTGATATTCTTTATGGTAATGTAACTTATTTAACAATTGGGGAAAACTTACCTGATGATCAGGAATGCAGATTGTTTCTTTTTGATGAGGAACAAAACTGTGAAGATCAATTGGCAAATGTAACTAATGCAACTGGTGTTATTCTTATCCATAATGATACCAGGGGATACACTGCTAATACAAGTTCATATCAAAATATCAGTATAGGCAGATGTAATATTGCTGATAATAATGTATCAGATGTTATTGATATGTTGGAAAACGGGACAGCAATTTTTGCTGAAAATATTAATAATAGTGAAATATTGACTTTTTATCATAATTTTAGTTATTTAACATGGTGGCCTAAAGATCAAAATAATGGTTTATTTATTATACATGAGTTTAGTGATTGGGGTGTAATATGGTTTTGGCATGGTGTCTTTGGAGCTTTAAATGGGTTTTTCCAAGAATGTACTGAAAATGGGTTCTTGCATGGTTTTATTATTTATGATAATTATGATGATGTTCATATTATGGAGAGAACAAGCAGGGATTGGAGAGGTTGGGATTATACAAGTGATCTTGGTACCTGGTATTATATTAGTAAAAACACGCCTCCTCTTCAGACTTTTTTAATTAACAAAACTATTTGGGATGATTTTTTAATGGAACGTATTGAGGATGAAGATAATACGGTGAGCGGGTATCTTGAACAAGAAGAAAAAAATGTAACAGCTTATAATGTTTTAGGTAATATTACTATTAATCAAAGCCCTGATGATGCAATAATCGTTTTGGAGGGAAGGCCGGATGCCTGGTGGGGAGAATGCCCGGGAGATAGTGGTGCAGGTACGGGTATTATTATGGGTATTGCGAAATACATTAAAGAAAATGAGATTAAACCTAAATATAATCTTACTTTTTTATTTACCACTGGTGAAGAATATGGTATGAGAGGTTCTTGGTATCATAGTCTTACTCATCCTGATGATAATATTATTTATTGGATTGGAACTGATCAACTTGGTTTCAATTTTGAAGGAACAGGTCAGCAAACCATTTTAAGTAATAATAGTACAAAGGGTGATAGAGGTATTGTTTGGGCTATTGCAAATGAGACTCAGCTGGTTGAGCAATCAGGTTATTGGTTTGATACAGTAGAGACTAAAGATCCACAGAGTACTAATGAGGCTGCTTTCAGATGGAGAGGCGAGATTTTTGGAAAGAATTGTTCCACGATTTGTATTCATAAAAAGGGTTGGGATTATCATCATAGAGCTGGTAAGAATTACACAGAAGGTGACAGTATGAAGTATATGGATCGGGAGGATTTGAATGCGACTTTGAATTTTAGTTGGGGTATTGTGAAATATTATTGTTTTAACCCGGATGCCTGGTTTACCAATGTTTCTTATCAGGTTTTTGATTCAGTAAATGATGGTGATGCATTAAATGATTCAATCAGGGCTAATTTTACATTGAACACGATATTGCCACATGATAAACTCAGAGTTGAATTATTATATGATATTCAAGGAGGAAGCAGTGATAATCTTTATTCTATTCAAAATTATAGTGTTAATTCATCAGGACTTGATGCATCAGTTGTGTTTTCTATCCCTGATGATATGGATAAGGGTGATTATTCTATAAAACTTGTTCTTTATAATTCAACTGGTATAATAAATAAAACTGTTTTTAATGATAATGACTATAGTAATGATACCAGTGATGAATCAAATGTTTTTACACTTTATCATCCATTTGGTTACACTAATATTGGGGATAATTTTGAAACCGTTGATGATAGAATAACCGGTTCAAACTTCACAGTCAATGAAAATGGATATGCCGATAACATAACCGCTTACATCAACCGAGCATATGGACCCCCAGGTCCATACAAATGCATGCTTTATAGATCGAATGATTCTGAACTAATCGCAACCACATCAGAGGATTGGACTCCCAGAGATTATGAAAATCCATATACTTCTATGGGCTGGGCTGTTTTTAATTTTTCAGAACCTAAACCATTATTAACAAAAGACACAGAATATATTATAACCTGTTGGGGAGAAAATCAATACTCTAGGTTGTATTATGATGATTTTTCAAATACCCGGGGGCGTTATGACAATGAACCTTATGGCGATCCACCAGACCCGGCAAATTTCAATAGTGAAAGTAGATTGTATTCAATATATTGTAGTTATACACCTGATAACATGGGACCTGAGATAACATCCATATCCAGTAACCCGGGTGTTGTTGGTTACGGTTTTAATGTAACTATTCATGCTGATGTTTATGATATTAGTGGTGTAGACGTGGTTAAGGTTAAAATAAAAAAACCTAAAGATACTGTAGAAACACAAGGATATGATATGACGCATATCTCGGGTGATACTTATGAGTATGTTTTTAATGATACTTGGCAGAATGGTCAATATAATTACAGTTTTTACGTAGTTGATGCTAATGGTAATAGTAACACCTCTGCATCTTTTAGTTTTAATGTTTCAGTTAATGCCTCGATTAAGGTTTGTACTGTTAAAGATGTTTATAATCCGGAGGAATTTGTTAATGTTACAGACCCGCCAGCAAATCATCAATTGATTGGTTACGAATTTTTAGATGACGGTAAGGTTTTACATGTTTGGAACAGTTTTGATAGTTATTATTTCAACACCAGTAATGGTATGCAGTTTACTAATCATTATAATAATTATTGGAGTCATAATGTTTTGATGCTTGGTTATTACAATAATGAAATATGGAATTTGATTTACCGGGTTGATGAACTATCTGGTTTTAATAAAAACATTGTGTCTGATAATGAAACCTTTGTTAATATAACTCTTTGGAAGGATCTAACTTATCAAGGTTATAATTTCCGTCTTGCAATAAGGTATTTTTTGGGTGTGGATGACAATGAGATTACTGTTATTCCGTATATTAAAAATCTTGGAATTGAAATACAATATGTTTTGGGTTTTGCTTGGGAACTCAAGGATATTCAGGTTGACCAGACACCTGGTGGTGATTATATTGAAATTAATGGAACTAGTTATTATCTTAATCAGAGTTTGAATGAAACTTATGAGGATTTGATTGAACCTTGTTTCTACATCAGGGAAGATTTTATAGGTAATATGTCTGAGTCGCTTTATTTGCGTTGGGATGAAAATTTGGATTACAAGGTTCAGGTTAAATCTCGTGATGGTCAGTATAATGCACCTGTAACACTGGGTGTTAAAATAGGAACACTAAATGTTGGTCAAGAGAAATATACTTGTTTGTTTTGGCATGATGCTGTTGAAATGGTTTATTTTTTTGATAATTATGATACAGGTGATCCTGGTGAAAGTTGGTTGAATAATCCTGATTATATGGTTGATGGTAATGAGGGTACTTTTGCTTCTACAGGTGTTGATGGTGATGTTGAGTTTTTGGATGGTAATTCTTGTGTTGGTGAGGATTTAGGTGTGATTGGTAAGATTGAGTTGCGTTGCCGTGGTTATAATAGTGGTTCTGGTGGTCCTGGTTCTGTTAAAAATATTATTCTTCGACCTGTGTTTAGTGGTGGTGATGGTGATGATCATGTTTTTGTTACCAGTTCATCCGCGGGTTGGTCAGTTTGGTTTAATATAACAGATGATACTAATGCACCAGTAAAATGGGATTGGAAAAATGTTATTGGTTTGTGTTGTGATGTGGAATCTAATCTTACCAGTGGTTTTACTTTGTATTGTTCCAAGGTTGTGATTCGTGTTACTTATAATCCTTATTCTGGTCCAGAGTTTTCAAATCCTTATCCTCCTGATGGTGGCATGGGTGTTCCTATTAATCCATTGTTGAGTATTACTGTGAATCATCCATTGGGTAGTGTTATGAATATTTCCTGGTATAGTAATTGTAGTGGCAGCTGGCAAGTTTTTGGTGTTAATAACAGTGTGTATAATGGTACGTATTATCAGTTGTTTAGTAATGCCTCGGTTAATGGTGTCTGGTGGTATTGGATGGTTAATGCTAGTGATGATAGTGTTTATAACAATAGTAGTGTTTTTATGTTTTATACTGGTAATCAGTCTAAGATAGTAAATATTGGTGTTACTAATTTTAGTGGTTATCTGTTGATGCAGGTTGATTATCTTGAGGGTGAGGATTGGGTGTTGGATACTGAGGTTGTGGATGAAACAAGCACAAGGACTATTACAATAAATGGTCAGCTGGGTTTGGATACAATTTTTAATGGTAAGGTTAACACTAATGATTTGTCTCATGGTAGCGGTACTTATCGTGTTTACGCAGCATTCCGTGATCTTTATGGTGATGTTCTTGTTTGTGATGATGATTCTTTGTTGGAAGCAACATATGATTTTACCGTGAACATTTGAGTAGGTTAATGGGATCAATGTAAAAGAACTAAGAACTTTTATCAGGCGTGAATCGCCTGATTATTTAATTTTTTTAAAAAATATTTATTAATGTTCCCTTTTTTTATTTTTTCTCGGTTTATCCCAATACGGACTTTTACATTTTGGACAGACTCGAGGATGTTCATCTTTATCTCGGGGTATCCATTCATGCCCGCAACGTTCGCATTTATACCCTTCCAAAGTGATTTTGACTTTTCCCATTCATTTTTAGTATAGTATTTTCTAGTATATAAATTTTCAGTATATTATTAGATAATATTTATATACCTATAAAGTATATACTTTGTTAGTAATATATCAATAAGGTACAGCCAAGGGAAGTTTCGAGCTCCCCCTTGGCAGGAAAAAACCGAATGCTAGGAAGCAATCAAAATATCTCCCGTTCAAACATTGAAAAGAAAATATATAACATATTCGAACTGTTCAAAGAAAAAAAGAGCGTTACGATAGCTGACTTTTTGAAAGTATTAGATGTAACACCCATTCAAACATGCAAATACCGCAAAATTAAATTTTCTTACGAATCATTATTCAAACTCGTTTTATTCCAGAAACTCAAAGGTATAAAGTTCCATACAAAGCTTACAAAATATCTTAGACATAATCCATCTGAAAAATTCAAACTGGGTTTTACCGAGACACCAGATAGAACACAAATTGGTTACTTTGCCAATCATATTCTTGACAATAAAACAAGAAAGCTCATTGATTTTATAGTATCAAAAATAGAAGAAGTCTCAGAAAAATTCAACATCCTTCTTGATATAAATACATTTCAAACTGAGAAACCAGAAAAAGAAACAAAGGAACGAAACCAATATTATCAGAAAAATGACAAAACCAAAGAAATATGTAGATTATTCAAGAAACGATTTGCACCATTTATCAATCTAAATCTGAAAAATAATACGTTCTATAAGGAAAATCAGTTCATCGATCTTTTAATTCATATGGGGATGACAAAGGATTTTGCTGAAAACGGTAGTAAAACCTACAGAGAACTTAGGGGACAGGATAATCCTGATGCTGATACCTTATTGTATCATCTGAAAAACTATTCGGATTCTAAAAGTCTTCATAAGATGTTTGTTACATTGTTCGAAATCGTATGGGAGATGACACGCCAAATCAACCTATTTGACATCAGAAAACAATACGATGTCGCTGTTGACTTTACAGAATGGTATTTCTACGGAGATCGTAATGCAACAATGGTTGTTGGTAAAGAACCAGAACGAGGGACAACGAAATGTTATAAGTTCGCAACAATAAACATTGTCGAAACTGGAAAACGATTTACATTGCTTGCATTACCTGTTGGACCATTTGATAAAAAAGAGGATGTTCTTAGGAAACTTCTAAGTTATACTTTAGAAAGAATCAAGTTACGAATGGTATATGTCGATCGAGGATTCTGTGACTCTTATTCGATAAAGGTATTCAATAGCTTACATCTGAAATATTTGATGCCAGCATCAAAGATTTCTACAGTAAAAAATATGCTAGAAATCGCTTCTGCACCAAGTATTATTACGGATTTTGAGATGAAAGATGTCACGTTTAGCTTGGTAATTGTAGACGAAGAACTAGATAACGGTAAGAAAGAAAAACGGGCTTTTGCAACAAACGAACAATTCAATGAAAATGATGTTAGCCTTGCTGAACGATTATTCCTTCTCTACGGGAAACGTTGGGGAATTGAAACAAGTTATCGTGTAAAGAAACATTCCTATCTTCCAAAAACAACTTCAAAGAACTATCTCATTAGATTATTTTACTTCATGTTTTCAGTATTACTCTACAATTTGTGGATTCTTGCAGATATCTTGATTTGGCTTGCTCTGTTTGGTGAAATCAAAGAAGATCACCTTATCACTTCAAAATATTTTGGAACTGTGTTTTATACGATTGATCCAGGAGGATAATAAGTATGTCCTCAAATTTATTTTTTAGATTTTTGAATTAGTGTAAAGTAGATTTCTTTCATCAGTATTTTGATTTTTAAACAGGTTTTACCCTGTAAAATCATTATTTTTCTCCATATGATACTTATAAAAAATGACTGTATCCGCTAATTTTAACCAGTTCTAAGTTTTCCATATCCTACATTCGGGACTACTGAAAAGACCCAAACGTTTATGAGGCTCTTACTTATGCTCCTTGGGTAAGAGTAATGAAGGTTGAAAGAGCGCTTATTAGTGTCTCTGATAAAGAGGGCATAGTTGATTTTTCAAAAAGACTATCTAAACTTGGTATAGAGATTTTATCAACAGGTGGAACAGCTAATATTTTAAAAAAAGCAGGATTGGAAATAAAAGATGTTTCAGATGTGACAGGTTTTCCAGAAATGCTAGATGGTAGAGTGAAAACTTTACATCCGTTTGTTCATGCAGGAGTACTAGCAAAAAGAAAAGAAAAAAAACATATGGGTACTCTTAAAAAACATGGTATTGAAACTATTGATTTATTAGTTTGTAATCTTTATCCTTTTGAAGAAACAATAAAAAAAACAAATGTTAGTATTGAAGAAGTAATAGAAAACATAGATATTGGTGGACCATCATTAATCAGAGCTGCTGCTAAAAATTTTGAGGATGTAATAATTGTAGTAAACAAAAAACAGTATGAGAATGTTTTAAAAACACTTGAGGAAAAAAGTGATTTAACCTTAAAAGAAAGAGAAAAACTAGCAATTGAAGCATTCACTCATACAGCTAGATATGATTCAATTATTTCAAACTATTTAAGAAACAAATGGACAAACGATATATTACCAGATGAAAATATAATAGCAATTAGTAAAATTCAAGATATGAGATATGGGGAAAATCCTCATCAGATGGGTGCTTTTTATAAAATTTTACCAGAAACTACTGAACCATGTATTACTAATGTTGAAAAACTCCAAGGAAAAGAATTATCATATAACAATATTTTGGATAGTGATTGTGCAATTGAGTGCATTAAAGAATTTTCTGATCCAACTTGTGTTATAATTAAACATGCAACACCTTGTGGAATAGCAAGTGCAGATAATTTACTTCAGGCCTGGAGAGACGCATATGCAACAGATACCTATTCACCATTTGGCGGGATTGTTGCATTTAATAGAGAATTGGATAAAGCAATAGCTGAAGAATTATCAAAACTATTTTTAGAGGTAATTATCGCTCCTTCTTTTTCTAATGAAGCACATATAATATTTAGTAAAAAGAAAAATCTCAGAATGTTAAAGCTTAGAGAACTTGATAAGAAAATAAATCGCAACGGTATAGTTTTTAGGAGTGTAGTTGGTGGAATTCTTTCACAAGAAAGAAACATTAAATTAACTAAGAAAAAAGATTGGAAAATAGTTACAAAAAGAAAACCTACAGAACAGGAGCTTTTATCTATGGAATTTGCTGTTAAATGTGTTAAACACATAAAATCAAACTCTGTTGTTTTTGTTAAAGATACTCGTACGGTTGGTATTGGCGGTGGTCAAACCTCACGTGTGGATGCTGTTTGGATAGCAACTAGTAAAGGTAAAGAAAACATTAAAGAATCAATTATGGCTAGTGACGCGTTTTTTCCTTTCCGTGACGGCATAGATGTGGCAGCAAACGCAGGAGTTAAAGCAATTATTCAACCAGGTGGAAGTATAAGAGATGAAGAGGTTATTAAAGCCGCAGATGAACATAATATAACCATGGTTTTCTCAAGTCAAAGATATTTCAGACATTAAAAGTTAATTATTAAAAAAGTATAAAAAATAAATTAGGAGTAAGGGGTATTTAATCCTTACTCATTTTTTTTTCTCAGAGCGTTTCTATTCCCAAATTAATACACATTATTTTTATTAAAAAAATAAAGTTTTTAATATTGGAAACATGTTAGCAAATCTTTCCAAGAGATGCTGTAGCAGTGGATTTAACACTACTTTGTTTCTAGCAGTACTTACTTCTAGATAAGCCCAATCGCTTTCATCGCCGTAAGAGTCTCTTGCTTTCAGCTTTAGGGTATGTACTCCCCTTGACCACTGGTGCTCTGCTGAAAATGATTCACCTGATGCATATGGTCCAAACCATTCACTCTTCCCATCGCCCCAATCTATGTAATAACGTATTTGGTCCCCATCAAGATCAGTTGAATTAATTGTATATGTACATGAAATAAATGGTATTGGATGAGTAGGACCGTCAATTGTTGGTAGCTCCGGAGGGTTATTATCTGTTACCGTAACAACTAATGGATCAGACCATGGACTACCTGCGCCCCAAATATCTTTGGCTTTTACTCTAACCTCATATATTCCAAGTTCTGTCCATGAATGATGCGCTGTTACAATTTGACCTGAATCATAAGGTCCTAGCCAACCGCTACTATTTCCATCATTCCAGTCAAACAAATAGTATATTTGTTCACCATCAGGTTCTGTAGTTGAACTAGTGTATAAAATGTCTTTGAACCAAACCACTGTTGTTTTACCAACAGGTGTTGAGGGTTTCTCTGGTGGTGCACTTGGATTCGGCGTTTTTATTGTTTGAGCAGGATCACCAAAGAGTAAGCAACATCCAATGGTACTACGCCATGTTTGATAACTAGGATCCCAGTTAATCGTGGGAGCCATTGTATCTTTTGACCAAGCTTGTCCTACTCCGATCTGCCAATTGTTATAACCACCAGAGTTGTTTTCCGTATCAAAAAAGTAATCCCAAAATGATTTTTGTTGGACTGCACTACTAGAGTTCGTGCAATAATATTGGCCCCAACCAGAAGCTGTGTTGTAAATACAACCAAAAGCTAGTTCCGTATTCGAGTGGAACAACATCGATTCGATGACACCATCGTTTGTAGCGTCAAAATCTCCACAGTGACAACCATAATCTGTTACAAAGAACGGTTTTGTATTATGATATTGGCTCTCCCAGGCAGTATCTGAAACACCCATAGACATATGCTCATTTGCATGAGCAACGGCACTGATAAGTGTAACTTCGTCGTTGTTGATGGCATTTTTAAATACGGATGGACCTCCTCCAGTCCAACCAGGGTTTGGTGGATATTCATCAGTGACCTTTACTGTGAGATCAAACTGGTTTGTAGGGTTTTGCTCATTCCATGTCTCAAAACCGAATTGAAATCCAAGCCATGTCGGATATGGGCCAGCATATTCAGGGTTTGATCCGAGCCAATTATTTGTTCCTTTTATTGCACTGTAATCGATAAAATCATCGCCTCCGATACCAGGAAAGCCAAGAGCTCCACCATAAAATCCTGCATTATCTATATAATCAGATTCTGTGCTATCTGCATAGTAAAAGCACTTAGTCAACCAATTAGAGACATCTTGAGGAATATCACAAGTGATACGCCCTATATATATCTCAGAATAGAGATCATAACCGCTATCCCCTGCTTCGCCCCATTGAGAATCATGATCGGCGTTGAAATTATTATCAAGGTTACTCCAGTAGAGATCAGAGTCGAAGTTTCCTTCATAAGTATAATAAAACTGTCGAGCAGGAAGCGTATCAGAATCACCAGCGATTAAAATATAACGAGTCCCCCAGTCTTCATAAGCATCTTTACAAAATTCTCGTATATGTGCCTGACCATCGTTGAACAATGGGTCTGAATTTTGGTAATCTGTACAGGTATCAATTACCTGTTTTGTAACAACTGTAGCACTTAACCCTTCATCGACATGCTTGGCTATAAGGCTATCCCAGTTGTATGTAAGTGTACCACCAATATCCCAATGGTCAAGTCCGTTTTGTGTTGTGGTAACTATCACATAATCGTAATTATCACTCGGATTACATAGACCACCAGGATACTCAAATGTTGGCAGTTGTGTCATATGATAGAGATCTGTTACATCAGGATTTAACACAAGAGTTTTTACATATGCTTCATCATCTGGATTATTACTGAAAAATTGATTAACATAATTCGTATCCTTAAGATTGATAGTAACGGTCATTTCTGGATAATAAACAAGGTTACCACTAACTGGATTATATTGAATTGGATTAAGCCCAAAATTTATAATAGCAAAACCATGCGAATAACCTAGTTCGTAATCTGTATAAGTCGCAGATGGAAACTCCGAGTCAGACGAATATATGTTTGAATTTATTTCAAATTCTTGTGGTTCGTTGCTTCCAATTGGAACAGATCTTTGGTATGGGAAAATTGGCTTTTCCAAAAGATTGACATTTGATTCTATCAAAACTGGTGTTCCAACAACGTTGATGCTAGACACTGCTTTTTTAGGCGGTAGCAATAACGAAACTAGTTTTACAGGTAATAAAGGGTCACCTACTTGCTTGCCTATTGCCATGCATCCATCAATACTAATTGTTGTATATTCGGAACTTCTCAATTGTATTGATTTAAAATTGGGTTCCTGAAAGAGGAGTGTATATCTTAAACTATTTGTACTAGTATTCATTTGTTCGTTTAAATTTATAAAATTGCCCATTGTTGCTGATACAGATGTGGTCAACATCAAAACACATATAATTACACCTATAGATGATCTGCCTAATTTAAATTTTCTAAAATTCATTTTCTCCATTATTATTACTCCCTACAGTAATAGTTAACATATGTTAATATAATATGTTTTATATCCTTTTTGCAAAAAGATAACAAAAAAGGTTTATAAACACTAAAAATTAATTTAAATAGTAAATCATATCTATATTAAATGCAATTTAAGATAAAAAAAAGAGATGGCCCTGCAAGAATTGGCAAGTTAATAATAGATCAAAAAGAAATTATAACACCAGAAATCCTTCTTTTAAATACAAAGCGTTTTAGAGGGCCCGACTTTGCTAATATTTTTATAACAAATGAAAAAAATAAAACAAAAAAACCATCTTTAAAATTTTTTAGAAATTTACTTATTCAAAGAATAAAAGTAAAAAGCAAAAATTCTATTGTTATAACATTAGATGAAAACTTAGAAAATTTAAATCTAAAACAGATTTCTTCAAAAATCTTTATTGTTGCAAATGCTTCACAGTTAATAATTCAACCAAAAAACTTTGTTAATTTTATTATAAATTTAAGAGAAAAAATTGGTTACCAAAAAATTATTTATTTACCAAGTATTTGTGAACCGAAAAATTTAGCATTATTAACATATTTAGGTGCAGATTTATTTGATTCAACAAAAGCAATTGTTGCTGCAAGGAACAAAGTTTTACTTTTTGAAATTGGATCTCTCAAAACAAATGAATTAGAGGAAAATCCTTGCAGTTGCCCATCATGTATTAGAATAAAGAAAAAACCTTCAGAAATTAAATTTCAAGAAATTTTAAACCATAACTATTATACAATTAATACAGAAATAAAACATGTCAGAAATGCAATATATCAGGAAAAACTAAGAAATCTTGTTGAAAATAGAGCAAAAACAGACCCAAATTTAACGGCTATCCTTAGAATTTTAGATAAAGATCATTACGAATTTTTAGAAAAAAGAACTCCTGTAGCTAGTAAAGGAAAAATTATTGCAACATCTATTGAATCATTATGCAGACCTGAAATAAAAAGATTTCAAGAAAGAATAATTAACAGATATAAAAAACCTGATTCAACAAAAGTAATACTACTTTTACCCTGTTCAGCAAAAAAACCTTATTCTTTTTCAAAATCACACAAATTTTTCAGGGAAAAACTACTTTCAACAAAAAATCCTTTTATTGTGCATGAAGTAATAATTACATCACCTTTAGGATTAGTACCAAGGGATCTTGAATTAGTTTATCCTGCTTCATCATATGATATATCTGTAACCGGTGTTTGGGATGAAATAGAAAAAAAAATGATAAAAGAATTATTATCAAAATATCTAAGATTAAACAAATATCAAAAAATAATCATGCATTTACCAGTAGAAATTGTTGATTTTATTAAGCCTATTTTATTAAAACCTGTAATAACCTGCAAGGATAATCCAACTTCAAAAGAATCACTAGATAATCTTTTTAAAATTTTGAATGAAACTGTTAAGAATTATGAAAAAATAAAAGCCCAGATTAGATCAAAAGAAGATGTTTTAGCATTAGCTTCATATCAGTTTGGTAATAAAATAGCTGAAAATCTAATTAAGAATTGTGAAATAAAGGGTAAATATCCGTATCAAAAAATAATGAATGGAAACTCTCAACTTGGAATGATTACAAAAGAACGAGGTCTTATTTCACTGACAATAAATGGTGCTGAAAAAATTTGTAAATATAATAAATATTGGGTAGAAATACACGATGATTTTACATTAAAAGGATCTGTTTTTGCACCAGGTATAAAAGACGCAGATGACGAAATCAGAATAGGTGATGAAGTGATAGTGACAAGAAAAAATAAACTTTGTGCTGTTGGTATTGCCCAGATGAATGGAGAAGAAATGAAACAGTTAAAACAAGGTGAGGCGGTAAAGATCAGACACAGAATCTAAAATCTATTCATTGTGTTTGTTTTACCACAAAAAGGACAAGAAAATACCTGTGTGTTATTTAATAGATCTTTTCCTTCTGCCCAGATAGATATACCCTCACCGCAAATATCGCATTTGAAATTTGCTTTTACAGATTTTTTTTCAGGAATCTCTTCTTCCACAAAAGCTGGATTAGGTGGAATAACCCCTATTGTACCACAATCTGGACATGACATTCTAATATTTTTTTTATTATCGCTTTTTGATTTTTTTATGGCAAAAAAACCATTACAAATTGGGCATTTAAAATGAAATAACTCCCCTGTAATAGACTTTTCAAATTCTTCAAATGGACTAATTAAAACTTCTTCTTTTTTCTTTCTTAAAAATATAAAATAAATAGTAAAAATAAAAAACAAAATATAAAATATAAATATAAATAATATTAACCCTATACCAAAAATTATATCAAGTAATCCAAAAATAGTTAAGAAAAAACCAATTGTTACAATAAAAAAAAGTCTAAATCCATTTAACAAATTCATTTTAAAGCTCTCCTTTTTCCAATAAAATAAAAAACAATCAAAAAGAAGAATAAAATGAATAAACCTGCAATAAATAAAATATTATCTTTTATTCTAAAAGCTACATTTTCAACAAAAATATCCTTTAGAGGATTAGTACCCATTTCATATTCCTCAAGATTTGTATAACTATCATCATCTAAATCAATATCAGCGTCATTTGGATCCTCTGAATCTAAGTTATATTCTTTTTCCCATGTGTCAGGCAAACCATCATTATCTGTATCTTTTACATTAGAAGTTATCCAAAAAACTCCATCATCAGAAACAGCAATATTGTCAGAAATATCCTTAATTTCAATATAATAAATATACTTACCAAAGACATCATAGGAATTTCTATACTCATATTTACCATCATCAGATAGTTCCATTTCTTCTGTATAAGATGAATTATCAGGAGGTTCAATAGTAACTGTGACAACATCTATTTCAAGATTATCACTTGCAATACATGATATTGTAACAAAGTCATTATTCTTTTGAACAATAGGTTGGGCATCAAAATATAAAATAACAGGGGATTCAGAATCCTTAATAATTGCAAAACTCCCATTATAAAAAGCCATGTTTTTATAATATGTTATATCAATGGCAGTTATTGTAAATTGGTAAAATCCAGGTTCTAAAGTGTCATCAAAAATAAATCTAAACTCATCAAGGTTTATTCTTACCATATTACCATCATAAGAAAAATTTAATGGATTTCTAATTTTAATTGTAACAGATTCAATACCTGTTATATCAAAAATTCTAGCAGTAATTGCAACAGAACTACCTTGTATCTGATTTGTTGGTGAAATTATAACATCTTTTATGCTAGGAGGGATTCTCTCAATAGACGTAACTAATAAAAATCCATCATATAAAAACCTATTATTCAATAAATTAGTATCTCTCTTTGTATCATTAATAACGACTATTGCTCCAACAAGCCAAGTCCCCGGTTTAGCAGAATCCCAATAAATATTAACTATTTTACTTTCATTTACATTAACACTAAATACGGTGCTATTGACTTTATTTGAATAACTCATAATATTTTGTTCAATATATAATTCAACTTCGTAGTCTGTAGCATTACCAAAACCCTTATTAGCAATACTTATTTCTATTCTAACCACATCAAGCTCTGTTATTTCTTGATATGGTATAGTGATATTCGTTATTTCTAAATCAGGCCATTCATAAACAGTTATATTTTTAATAAGTTCATTATTGGATTCATTTTCTTCATTAATCAAATTCTCTGGGTCTATAACTATTTTCACATTAAAATCACCAGATACATCTACCTTCCAGCTGAAGCTAATATTGTTTATTCTATCTTTAAAAATAATTGTTTCAGTAAATGAAGAATAAATTAATAAATTATTTAAATTATATATAAACAACGATACATTTACGTTATTAATGTTAGAATAAATACTAACAATACTAGCAATGATACTGACAGTATCACTCCTATAAATTTTTGGAGATGTAGGAGGCCAATCAGTTATAAAAGAAATATTTTTGATTTCAATATCTGGTTTACCAACATAAAATGCATATTCAACAACTTCAGGGTTATAACCTGCCCAATCATTACCAAAAATACGAATAATCCAATTACCTTCTTCATAAAATGTAAAATTTTCATAAAACCAAAAAGTGTAATTTCCTATATTAGTAAGATTAATTGTAAAATTATGGCCTTCATTTGTTGTTAAGAAAATATAAGCAGATATGTTTTCAGAATAAGCCGTAGTTGAAACAGTTATATTAATAGACTCATTAACTAAAGAATAACTATTATTTATCGGCTGTAATAATTCAATTTTCCACCCATCCTCAAAACCAAAAAGACCAATACTAGCATTACCAGATTCAGTCGTATTTTCAGTTTCATTTAAAACAGTTCTGCTGCCAAGGTTAATTGATACATCAAAATATATACAGTAATATTTTTCAAAAGAATTACCTGTTGTATTCCAAATCAAATAACCAGTTGCATTGTTTACTGCATCAAAATCTATGCTTTCATTAAATTGATAATAAATAATTTCTCCAATAAAACTACCATTTTTTCTATACTCTATAACTCGTATAGTATTATTTTCAAAAACTTGAGAATAAACGCCTAAATCATTTAGAAGTTTTGTGAAATTAAAAAATACAGAAATATTACCACTACCATTTACAGAGAGAAAATATCTATAATGCCAGTTTTCATTCCACCATTTAAGCTCCTCAACTTCAACAATAACTGATTTTTCTTCAAAATCATGGGTTTTGTTATTGTAAATAATATCAATAGATATTTTTTGACTTCCAAAATGAGAAGGAATCCAATTAAATGAAAAAGAACAAGTTTCATCTTTTGATAAACTACTATAATTAACAAGGGTTTGAATTTGACCATCCTCACTTGAGTTGAGTTTTGCGTAAATTGGATTAGTTGTTTCTTTCCCATTATTTTTAATTTCAGCTATTATTTCTGTTGCTTTATTTACAATAAGTTTTCCAGAGATACTAATACTGATTATTTCTAAAAGAGCTTCTTTTTGATTAACATTTATATAACCGTCCCATACATTATTATTTTCGTTACTTTCAGTTATTGTTGAAGTGTAATCAACCGCGATACTTACTTTTCGTTGAGTTGTAGAGCCTAATTCAGCGGTCCAACTCAAATTAACATATTTAGATTGATTGACATTTAAACCTTCTGAAGTGCTATTGGTTGAAACTACATTATAATCAATAAAAAGAGCAACATTTATAATTGTACCCGAAGGTATATCACCATATTCACCTGTTTGTCCATTTACAATATTTTTAATTTTTACAACAAATTCTAAAGTATTTCCTTCTGTGACTGTCCCAGGAAAATTAACGTAATTTATTATTAAATCTGGTCTTGCTCTATCATCAGCTATAGTTGTTATTTCTAAAAAATTAAGTGATAAAAGGAGTATTACAAAAATAATTTTGAGTAAACTATTTTTTTTATAATGAATATTATCTTTTAGCATTTTCTTATTATTTTTCCCCCATATATTTATTTGCAGTTCATATCTAAAAAGTCGTATTTCTATCTTTCTAATTATTATTTATTTAGTAAATATAAATAAAGTACTAATAAAGTACTAACTAAGATTGATAATAAAATATAAAATAGTTTTTCTGTTAACTGCAAATTTGGTTAGAAAAAATGAGGCCAAAAATTCATAAATCAAGTTTTGTTGCAAAAAACGCTGTAATAATAGGTAATGTTAATATTGGAAAAAACTGTGGAGTCTATCCTTGTGCGGTTATTCGTGGTGATCAGAACTTAATAGAAATTGGGGATGGATCAAATATTCAAGATGGTTGTGTAATACATTGTGATGAAGAAAATGGTGTTAAAATTGGAAAAAATGTTACAATCGGTCATTGTGCTATGATTCATGGTGCTATAATTGAGGACGACTGTCTTATAGGTATTCATGCTACAGTTTTAAACGGCGCAAGAATTAGAAAAGGCTCAATAATTGGCGCTAATGCTCTTGTTAAAGTTGATATGGATGTTCCGGAAAATAGTTTAGTTATGGGTATTCCAGGAAAAGTTATTAAACAGGATAAAAAATATAGGGAAAAAGCACGTTTAAATGCAGAGATTTATAAAAAATTAAGTAAAACCCATAATAAGGGAAAATACTCTTGGTTTGCACCAGAATAATTTTTATTTTTTGTTTTTAAGCTTGGAACGTGTATATTCCAGTAAGCCACCTGCATTTCTTATTTCTAAAATCTCTTTTGGTAATTTTGGAAATGTATAAATTTTATTTCCAATTGATATTTTTCCATTTTCAAGGTCAATTTTGACTTCAGAGCCTTCTGAATAAGCATCAACTGCATCAGGACATTCAATCAATATAAGCCCTTGGTTAATAGCTGAGCGGAAAAAAATTCGCGCAAAGCTTTTTGCAACAATTGCTTTTATTCCAACTGCTTTTAAACCAACAACAGGTTGTTCACGTGAACTGCCGCAACCAAAATTTTTACCAGCAAAAATAATGTCATCTTCTTTTACATTTGTAGAAAATAAAGGATCTAAATCCTCCAGAAGATGTGGTATAATTTCTTCAGATTTACTAATTGTATACACATATTTACCTGGGAAAAGCATATCTGTATCTATATTATCACCATATTTCCATACTTTCATTACTTCATCACCTTCTTAGGATCAGTGATTTTACCATATAAACTAGAAGCTGCAACGGTTGCTGGGCTTGCTAAATAAATTTCTGCTTCTTTGCATCCCATACGACCTTTAAAATTACGATTAGACGTACTTATGCATTTCTCACCAGGTGCAAGAACTCCCTGATGGGCACCAAGACAAGGTCCACAACCAGGTGGAAGTATAATGCCACCTGCTTTAACAAGTGTTTCAATAATTCTAGCTTTTAATGCTTTTTCAAGGACATCCTTTGAAGCAGGTAAAATTAATAATCTAACATTTTTATTGATTTTTTTACCTACTAAAATTTCAGCAGCTATTTTTAAATCAGAAAATCTACCGTTTGTACATGTACCAATTAAACATTGTTGAATCTCTAAACCAGCAACATCAGAAACAGGTTTAACATTGTCAACTGTATGAGGACAAGCTATTACTGGTTCGATTTTTGATAAATCATAATATAATTTTTTAATATATAATGCATTTTCATTAGGGTAAATGGGTTCATAAGATGAGGTAGATATACCAATTGAAGCAAGATATTTTTTTGTTATATTATCAAAAAAAAATACAGAGTTTTTTGCACCCATTTCAACACCCATATTTGCTATTACAAATCTATCATCAATAGAAAATTGATTTAACTCACCATGATATTCCACTGAGCAATAATCAGCACCAGAAGAAGATATATTACCAATAATATGCAAAATAACATCTTTTGCATAAACACCAAGTTTTAATTTACCATTTAAAGAAATTTTTATACTTTTTGGAACCTTCAACCAAGTCTCACCAGTTAGTAAAATTGATGCTGCTTCAGTTCTATCAATTCCAGACGAAAAGGCACCAACAGCACCATATGAACAAGTGTGCGAATCACTACCAAGAATAAGTTTACTAGGTAAAGCTAAACCTTTTTCAACAACAAGTTGATGACATACTCCAATACCAATATCAAAAAAATTTTGAATTTGATATTTCTTTACAAAATCCCTTATAATTTTATGGTTTGCTGCTGTTTTATCAGAAGCAGCAGGTATGACATGATCAAGAGCAATAATTGGAAGTGTTTTTGAGTAAATACCGTATTGTTCTAATTCTGATCGTATCTTTTGTATTATTGCAGCGGTATTATCATGGGTTAAAAGATGGTCAGGTTTAACAGTTACTATCTGCCCAGGTGTTACTTCTTTTAATTTTCCATACTTTGCTAGTATCTTTTCAGCAAATGTCATATCCATATTTATTTGCCTCCATCATTAGGTTTTATTTTAAAAATTAAAAAAAGAAACAATAACTCTGGTTTAAAGTTATTTAATAATCCTGAATCTAAAGGTCATTTTCACAAACCGATATTTTTAAGAAAAGTATAAGTTATAGTTTTCATATATCTATTTTAAGGTGGATAGGGATAGTTGATTTACAAGAAGTTTATTAAAAATAATAAAGCAGTTGCAGGAGTAATAGAGGCACTTTTACTTGTAGGTCTTGTTGCTATAATTTTATCATTTATTCAACTTTATTATGTACCTGAAATAATGGAGGATAGAGAAGCTACTCATATGGACCAGGTTTCACAGCAATTTTCACAGTTAAAATCTGTGATAGAGATTCAATCAACAATGGGTATTATAAATGAAGAGAATCCTAATCCCAAATATATAGCATATACCTCAATGTCATCCCCACTTACTTTAGGCAGCAGACAACTTCCATATTTTGTTTCATCAGCCTCTCCAGGTCAAATTACATTAATTGATAATAATGATGCTGAAGAATGTAAAATAAAAATTAATCCTTCACCTCTTCCTTTGGGATATGATTTTCCATCAGGAATACCATTAACTTCAATTAACTACGAAGCGTTCAACTATTATTTTATGCCCCAAAATTATATTTTAGAAGGTGGAGGAATTATTTTAAATCAAACAGATGGAGAAATCATGAGTGTTAATCCTTCTATGAATTTAGTAAATAATACAAATGATATAGAAATAACATTTGATATACCGTTATTTATTAGTTCTCCGGGTAAAAAAATAGATGGAGGTTATGATGAATCATATATCCGTACAAATTATATAAAATATTATGAAGGAACTGAAAATAATATTAGTGAAATCTCTATATACACTAATCATCCAGATGCGTGGTATCATGGTCTTGTTAACACCACTAGAGGTTTATTATGGGAATATTATATTAATAAATTTATAAATGTTACCTTAGACGGATCAACAACTCCAAATAGAGTAATAATTACACCTGATGCCAAAGATATTTACGTTAAAATCACGGTGGTTGAAATTGGTGTTCAGATAGGACCAGGAGCTGTAATTTCCTAATAAAAAAGTTTTTTATTAATTGGAATATATTGCTAACCAATTAATATTTTAATTTAAAAAAATAATTATGTGCATGAGGATGCGATTCAAGAATGGATAAAAAAGATGATGTACTGAAAACCGGGATAATGGGCTTTGATGAATTATTTGCAGATGGAGGAATACCAAAAGGTAGTTCTGTTTTGGTAGCAGGTGGTCCAGGTACAGGTAAAAGTATACTATGTAGACAGATTTGTTACAATCTTGTTTCAAATGGAAAAAAATGTATGTATGTTAGTTTTGAGGAAAGCAAAGAACGAATTATAACAAGTATGGAAAAATTTGGATGGGATGTAAAAAAATATGTTGAGGATGGTAGTCTTTTAATACAAAAAATTAATCCACTTGATATACTAAGAATGAAATTCGGTTCAATTGGTGGATCTGGATCAGCTACAGAGCTATCTTATAAAATTAAACCTCTTATTATACCAAAGGATTTTAATCCAGAAGTTATTGCTGTGGACTCTTTAAGTGCAATTATTGCAGCATCGGTTACAAAGGATAAAAATTATAGAATTTATTTACAACAGTTATTTAGTTTTTTTGAGGAAACTGGTGCTACATCTTTCTTAATTACTGAAACTGAACCATTACCTACAAAATACAGCGAATCAGGAATTGAAGAATTTTTAGCTGATGGAATTATAGTACTTTATAATTTTCAAAAGAAAGATATCCGTGAAAATGCTATTGAAATATTAAAAATGAGATATGGTAAACATCAAAAAAAGATTGTTTTAATGGAAATTACTGAAAATGGAATAAAGGTTCATTGCGACAAATGCATTTTAATAGAATAATAAAATAGCTAAAGGAATTTGAATGGCTCTGCATGTTTGTCTAATTTTTTTGCACCATATTTTATAATAGTTTCTTCAATTTCTTTAATTTTAGTCCTACTAAGTCCTGTTCTTTTTAATATTAGATTATCATTTTCATCATAAATTTTTATTGAACCTTCTTCAGAACATATTATAGCTTTTATTATACTTCCATTTTGAAGCCAGATCCAGATATTCAAGTTTTTGCTGATCATATATGACCACCCAGATAAATTATATACATAATTTATTTTATTTTTCTAACTATATAAATATTTCTATACATTTCTATTCTTATGCAAAAAACAATATAATATAGACAACGAAAATTAATGAATGATTAAAAAATCGAAATAACGATGAGGTAAAAATAATATATTAGCTGTTCTATATTGAATCAATGAATGGGATCACTAAATTCAATAGTTATAGCTTAGAAAAAATTAAAAGAGTGAAAACCGGAGTGGAAGGTTTGGATAAACTAATAGAAGGAGGATTACCAAAAAGTTCCATAACTTTAATTTCAGGTCCACCCGGTGGTGGAAAAAGCATTTTATGTTTTCAATTTTTGTATGAAGGAATAAAAAACGGAGAAAAATGCTTATTTCTAACCTTGGATAAGCAAGTTGAAGGACTATTAGTTCAAGCAAAAATTCTTGGATTTGATTTTCAACCCGCAATTGAAAAAAGCTTAATGAAATTTTTATATCTTAATATAAATAAAAAATTTGTTTATGAAACAATGACAAATGAAATCCTTTCAGGTCAATATGAAAGAATTGTGCTTGATTCAATTACTCCACTATCAGAAATGCCGATATTTATCAGAAATACTGAAGACAACAGTTTAGATATTAATATGGTTAATACAGAGGATCTTCCCGAAGGAGCAAATTTACCAACAAGAAGATTACATTTACGTTACATTATGTCTGCTCTTGAATCATCAAAATCAACAGCTCTTATTACATCGGAGCTGCCAGTGGGATCTTCGCTTCTTTCTAGAGATGGAATTTCAGAATTTTTAGCAGATGGAGTTATAACATTGAGTTTTGATCCAACCATGGATAGAAGGAAACTATCAATAATGAAAATGAGAAATACAAAGCATACGCTTAAACCACAAAATATCGTAATAGATACCGGTGGCATAAGAATCGTATAATTAAATTATCTAGTTATGTTTTTAAATTATAAACCTCCAAAAAAATTAAGAGCACTTTTTATTATTCATTACTCTCCATTACTTTTAATTATAATGATTGGCCCTTTATCGTGGATATTTGATGTCTGGAAAATCCCATTAGATATGATATTTTGTGTTATTCTTGGACTTATTATATTCTTTATTGGTACATATATTTATTTTAAGTGGGAAATATTTTGGTATAAAACCTACAAGGGACAACTTGTAACTGAAGGAATTTTTCAGCATATTAGACATCCACATTATACTTCACTTTTAATTATTGGATTTGGACTTTCAATATTTTTTTGTTCATTGTTAGCTTTTGTTGTTGCTATTATTGCTATACCAATAATGATATGTAGTATTTTTGATGAGGAAAGATTATTAAAAAAACAGTATGGTGAAGATTATATTAAATATATGAAAAATGTACCTTGGCGATTAATCCCAAGAATATTCTAATAATAAAATTTATATATAGTATCTAAGATGCCATAATTCCTTATCCATACCAGACATCATTCGGGCAATTCTTTTAGAATCCCGTTATCAACCAATTACTTCAAATCTTTTAATTGGTTGTGAAATGTCACGGTTTGGATAAAAATTGCATTAACTTAATACTATAACCAAATTAAAGAGGTATATTATGCCTGAAATACGTCATCCAAGAAGAGGATCAATGGGCTTTTCGCCTAGAAAAAGAGCTAGAGCTGAAACACCACACATTAAAAATTGGCCTGAAGGAAATGAAAAACCAAAAATTCAAGGTTTTCTAGGTTATAAAGCTGGTATGACTCATGCTTTTGTTGTAGACTATCGTCCGACCTCAACTACATCTGGTAGGGAAGTTGTAATGCCTGTTTCAGTAGTAGAAACACCTCCTTTGAAGGTTGGAGCCGTTAGAGCCTATAAAGAAACAGCATATGGTTTACAGACAGTTGGGGAAATCTGGGCAGATAAACTAGAACCTGAAATTTTAAAAAGATTAACTGCTTCTAAAAAAGAAAAAAAGAAAAATTGGGATTTTACAAAAGATGCAGATGAAATTCGGGTTATTGTCTATACTCAACCAAGACTTGTTACAGGAGTCCCAAAAAAAACGCCTGAAATAAGAGAATTTAGAATAGGCGGGGGAAGTATTGATGATCAAATAAAATATGCTAAAGAAATACTTGGAAAGGAAGTGAAAATAGGAGATGCGTTAAAAGAAGGAGATATGATTGATACAATAGCTGTTACAAAAGGCAAAGGTTTCCAAGGGCATGTTCAAAGATGGGGAGTAAAACTTTTATTCCATAAAAACTCCAAACATAGAAGGATGATAGGAACAACTGGTTCTTGGCACCCAAGTTACATTCAAGCAACAGTTCCACAAGCCGGTCAAATGGGATATCATCAAAGAACTGAATTTAATAAAAGAGTACTAAAAATTGGAGAAAAAGGTGAAGAGATAACTCCAACTGGCGGTTTTCCAAATTATGGAGTTATCAGAAATTCATATATTATTTTACACGGTTCAATTCCAGGACCAATAAAAAGACTAATTTCTATGAGAGATGCAATTAGATATCAACGTGGAGTAAAGGTCGAAAAACCAGAAATAACATATATTTCAACAACCAGTAAACAAGGGGTATAATAATGACGAAAGTAAACATATATAACATAGATGGTTCTTCTTCAGAAAAAATTGATTTACCTAAAATATTTAGCACACCTTTCAGACCCGATATAATTAGAAAATCTTTTAATGTCCTTCATTCCAATAAAAGACAACCATATGGAGCTTATCCACTTGCTGGTACTAGACATGCAGTAGCATCTATAGGCAAAGGAAGGGGTATGTCACGTGTACCAAGACTTACACAGGGAAGAAATGCAGCATTTGCACCAAGTAATGTTGGTGGTAGAAGAGCTCATCCACCAAAAGTAGAGAAAAACTGGAAAGAAAAAATAAACAGAAAAGAAAGTCTAATTGCAAAAAACTCTGCATTTGCAGCTACAGCAAATAAAGAAATAGTTACAAAAAGAGGACATAAATTTAATGAAAAATTAACATTACCAGTTATTGTTGATGATAGTTTTGAAAAAATTAAAAAAACAAAAGAGGTAATTAAAGCCCTAGATAAAATTGGTGTATACGAAGATGTTCTAAGAGCAACAAATGGAAAACATATACGGGCAGGGGTAGGAAAAATAAGAGGAAGAAAATATAAAACTCCAAAGTCTCTTTTAATTGTTTATACAAAGGATGATTTTCAAAAATACTCAAAAAATCTAATTGGTGTTGATATTGTTAAACCATCAAATATCAATATAGAATATCTAGCACCTGGCGGAGATGCAGGTAGACTAACAATATTTACAAAATCTGCTCTTAAAGAATTAGGGGGTGCAAAGTAATGGATCCTTATGATATTATTTTTCATCCATATGTTACTGAAAAAACTATGAATTTTATGGATAAAAACAATGCATTGGAATTCTTGGTAAGAAGAAATGCAAATAAAAAAACAATAAAAAAAGCAGTTGAAAATATGTTCGAAGTAAAAGTTAAAGATGTTAAAACTAGAATAACAAAAAATGGTAAACATGCTATTGTAACATTTATGCCTGAATTCAAAGCAGAAGATATAGGAATGAGAATTGGAATATTCTAAAGGTGAATATATGGGTAAGAAATTAATCCAACAAAGACGAGGGCGTATAAAAGGAAGATATAATGTTCCATCCCATAGATTTAGGGGCGATGTAAAGTACATTAGGGATAACAATGCAGAGGGTATTGTAAAAGAAATTATTCATGATCCAGGACGTTCTGCACCCCTTGCTAATATTAAATTTGAAAAAAATAAAAAAATTCTATTTTTAGCTCCAGAAGGTATTAAAGTTGGAGATACAATAAAATTTACAAATGATAAAAGTAATATTTCAATTGGTAATGTTTTACCATTAGGTGTTATTCCTGAGGGTACACCTATTTACAATATTGAATTATCACCAGGTGATGGTGGTAAACTTGTTCGTGCTGGTGGTAGTACAGCAATTATAATATCACATGATAAAGCAAAAACTGTTTTACAATTACCATCAGGTCAATTTAAAACGATTGAGTCAAAATGTAGAGCAACAATTGGAGTTGCTGCTGGTGGAGGAAGGAAAGATAAACCTTTTTTAAAAGCAGGTAAGAAATATCATGCATTCAGAACAAGAGGAAAACAATATCCTACTGTTAGAGGAGTAGCAATGAACCCAGTTGATCATCCACATGGTGGTGGAAGCCACCAACATGTTGGTAAACCAAGTAGTATAAGACGCGGTTCTCCACCTGGTACTATGGTTGGAAATATTTCACCAAAAAGAACTGGGAGGAAGTAAATAATATGGCGCAAGACTTTAAAAGTTCAGCAAAAAGTAGAAGAAAAGCAAGAAGAAAAAAGATTGAGATTAAAAAGAAGGAATTCATTTATCAGGGTTTAAAACTTGAGGAATTACAAAAACTTACTATTGATGAATTATTACCGCTTCTTCCATCTAGAATTCGAAGGACTTTAAAAAGAGGACTTACAGCCAGGCAGGAGAAGTTGATAAAAGATATTGATCACGCAGGAACTGGAGTACCTATTAGAACCCATTGCAGAAATATGGTAATTTTACCTAAATTTGTAGGTCATATAATTAATATTCATAATGGTAAAGAATTTTTACGTGTGAATATTCAACCTGAAATGATTGGACATTATCTTGGTGAGTTTGCATTAACTCGTCAGAGAGTAAAACATACAGGACCGGGTGTTGGTGCGACTAAATCATCTAAATTTATGCCTCTGAAGTGATGAAAAATGAAATATTCTACATATATAGACACGGATAAAAGTGCTAAGGCTTTCGGATATGAGCTTCATTGCTCAAAAAAAGATTCCATGAATATTGCTTATGCAATTAAGGGTATGAAAATTGGCGAAGCGAAAAAATTTTTACAAGATATAATTGATTTAAAACGCTCTTTAAAAGCAATTTATCATAAAAAAAAGATACATCATCAAAAAAGTATAGGCCCGGGCTCTTTTCCACAAAAAGCTGCAAAATATATGCTAGAGACATTAGAAAACGCGGAAAACAATGCTGAATATAAAGGATTTGACGTTGAAAATATGAAAATCATACATGTATCAGCCTATGGTGGTAGGGTTCTTAAGGCAATGATGCCCAGAGCTCATGGAATATCGACTAATAAATATGAAGAAACAACGGATATTGAAATAATTATCGAAGAGGTAGAATAATGACAGGTGAGAGAAATTTCATAAGAGAAAATACAAACAGGACTCTAATTAAGGAATTTTTAATCAAAAAAATTGAAGGCGCTGGTTTTGGTGGAATGAACATACAAAGAACCCCGATGGGTACAAGAATAAACATCTTGGTAGAACGTCCAGGTATGGTAATAGGTAAAGGTGGTAATAAAATAAAAGAACTTACTGATTCAATTAGAGACAATTTTAAGGTTGATAATCCACAGATTGAAATCGAAGAAGCAGGTAGTAAGGCTTCTCTTAATGCACAGATAATGGCAGAGAAACTTGCAGAAGCACTTGAACGTGGATGGCATTTTAGACGCGCAGGTCATTCAACAGTTAGAAGGATTATGGATGCAGGTGCAAAGGGGTGCCAAGTAATAATCGCTGGGAAACTTACAGGAGCCAGGCATAGAACAGAGAAATTTACAGAAGGACACGTAAAATATTGTGGCGAAACCGCCAGACAAGTTATGGACAACGGCTATGCTGTTGCTAAATTAAAACCTGGTATACTTGGTGTTAAGGTTAGAATTATGAAATCCGATGCAAAACTACCTGATGAGATTAAGATTCTTTTACCTGAAAAAGAAAAACCAAAGGAAATAAAAATTGAGGAAAAAAAGGAAGAAACAATTGTTGAAAAAAAATTAACTCCTATAAACAGATTGAAAGATATACCTGGTATTGGTCCATCTGTTGTAAAGAAACTTGAAAAAGCTGGAATAAAATCACTTGAGGATTTATTTGACATGGATGTTGATGATATAACAACTATAGAAGGTATCGGTATAAAAACAGCTGAAAATATTGTAAAGAATTTAAGAAAATTATCATCAGAGGCTGCTTAAATGGTTCTTAAAGCTAAAGAGATCAGGGAATTTAACCCTGAAGAAAGACGTAAAAAATTAAAAGAATTGAAAAGCGAACTTATGCATGAAAGGGGAGTAGCTGCAATGGGTGGTTCACCAGCCTCACCCGGGAAAATCAGACAGATTAGAATGGAAATTGCAAAGCTACTAACTATCATGCGGGAGGAAGGAGAAAAATAAATGAGCGAAATATGTGAAGTATGTGGTCTACCTAAAGATATCTGTGTCTGTGAAGACATTGCTAGGGAACAACAAAAAATCACCATTGCTGTTGACAAAAGACGTTATGGAAAAGTCATGACCATTGTAGAAGGAATAAATTCACATGAGTTAGACATAAATGCCTTGATAACGCAACTAAAATCAAAATGCGCATGTGGCGGAACAGTAAAAGAAGGAAAAATTGAACTTCAAGGTGACCACAGAACAAGAGTAAAAGAAACTTTAGAGAAAATGGGTTTCATGGTCGAATTAGTTTAAAAATCCATCCTATAGCTAACCAATCCTATGCAATTTGCGTTCTCTAAAAGTGGATAGTATGAATGAAAAAAAACTCGCAAGAGAAGAATTAATAGGATTAAAAGTACGAATTAAGGAATGTAAAGACACAAGTTGGATTGGAAAATCAGGCTTAATAATTGATGAGACAAAAAATACGTTCCTAATAAAAGTTGATAATCAAAATAAAATAATTGCAAAAAATATTGCAAAATTTGAATTTGAATATGAAGGTAAAAAAATAATACTAGATGGTTCAAAAATAACCTATAGACCAGAGGATAGAATCAAAAAGGTAAGGTGAATAAATTTGCCAGAGAAAAAAAAAGTAAGAAATATTGGAGTAAATGCAAAAACCCCTACAGAGACTTGTAGTGATAAAAACTGCCCATTTCATGGCACTTTATCAGTTAGAGGGCAGATTATTACCGGAGTTGTAAGATCTAATAAAATGCAGGATTCAATCTTAGTCGAAAGAGAAATTATGCATTATGTTCAAAAATATGAAAGATATGAAAAAAGAACCTCAACATATGCAGCACACTGTCCTCCATGTATTAAGATACAAGTAGGTGATAAAGTTAGAATTGCTGAATGCAGACCACTTAGTAAAACTATCTCATTTGTTACTATCGAAAAAATATGAGGATGATATAAAATGAAAGGTATCGCTGGAAGAGTTAAAAGAGGACTGCCGATTGGCGCGCGTCTAGATTGTATTGATAATACAGGTGCAAAAATTGTACAGATAGTTATGACTCTAAAAATTAAGGGTACTCATAGACGCTCTACCGGGGCAGGAGTTGGTGATATGGTTATAATTAGTGTAAAAAAAGGTGCCACTGAGATGAAAAGACAATTACTTAGAGCAGTTGTAGTACGTCAAAAAAGGCCTTTCAGAAGATCGGATGGAACCATGGTTCAGTTTGAGGATAATGCTGCAGTTATTGTTACAGAAACAGGAGAAACAAAAGGAACCATGATCAAAGGACCTGTTGCATTAGAAGCAGCAGAACGTTACCCTAAGATTGCTTCAAATGCATCAATAATAGTGTGAGTTGATAGAAATGAAATCAATGATGCCAAGAAAACAAAGGAAAGAATTGTATAATGCCCCTCTTCACAAAAGAAGGAAATGGATTTCTTCACATTTAGAAGAAAAACTTTTACTTAAATATGATAAAAGATCAATATCTGTTATAAAAGGTGATACTGTTAAAGTTATGAGAGGTAGTTTCAGGGGACATGAAGACAAAGTCGCCCGTGTGGATGTCAGAAAAAGATACCTGGAAATCGAAGGAATAACAATGTCAAAAGCCGATGGTAACAAAATTGCAAAACCGATTCATCCAAGCAACGTGATGATTATTAAATTAAACTTAACTGATAAATGGAGAAGAAAAAAACTAGAAAGAGGACTTTCAGAAGAAGCAAAAAAAGAAATAGAAAAAGAAGCAGAAACACAGATTAAAGAAGTTGAAGAGAAAAAGAAAAAAGAAGAAGAAAAATTACTAAAGGAAAAAGAAGAAGCCCTTAAAGAAAAAGAAGAAATTCCAGCAGCTGAAGAAAAGGAAGAAAAATTAGAAGAAAAACCAAAAGCCAAAGAAAAAAAAGAAATAGAAAAAGAAGCAGAAACACAGATTAAAGAAGTTGAAGAGAAAAAGAAAAAAGAAGAAGAAAAATTAGAAGAAAAACCAAAAACTGAAGTAAAAAAAGAAGAAATCGAAAAGAAATCTAATGCAAAGTCTGAGAAAAAACCAGCAGTTTCTAAGGACAAAACAACTAAAAAGACCGCAGAAAAAACCACAAAGGTTAAACAGGAGGAAAATAAATGAAAAAACATTTAAAAAGATTAAACGCACCCAGAACACTAAATATTAAAAGAAAAATAAAAACATGGACGATTAGGTCATCACCTGGTCCTCATCCTCTTGAGGAATCAATACCTCTGGGAATTATTGTAAGAGACTACTTAGAATTAGCAGATAGTTTAAAAGAAACAAAAAAGATTATAACAAATGGTGAAGTCTTAGTTGATGGAATTGTAAGAAAAAATCATAAATTTCCATGCGGGTTAATGGACGTAATTACTATACCAAACTTGAAAAAGGATTTTAGAATTTTATTTAACAGAAGGGGTAAATTAATATTAGTTCCAATAACATCAAAAGATGCAAATTGGAAACTATGCCGAATTGAGAATAAAAAAATTGTTAAAGGAAAACAGATTCAACTTAATTTACATGATGGGAGAAATAAAATCGTTGAAAAAAATGAATATAATACTGGGGATGTACTAAAATTATCTTTTAAGAAACAAAAAATTGAAGATATTTATAAGTTCCAAAAAGGGACTGTATCAATTATTATTGGTGGCAGTCATATTGGAGAAATTGCTGATATTGATGAGTTAAAATTTATTCCATCAACTAAACCAAATCTTGCAAAAATGAAAGGAATCAGTGAATTTTCAACAATTCAGAAATATGTTTTTCCAATAGGTAAAACAAAACCTGTTATTGAGTTACCAGAGGTGAAAATACAATGAATACAGAAAAAAATAAAAAAGTAAAAAGTAAAATACAAACAAAAAAAACAACTAAACTAGACTCGGAACAGAAAAAAATACTTTTTTCACCTAAAATTGAAAAAGTAACAATAAACATAGGTGTAGGAGAAGCAGGAGAGCGACTTAAAAAAGCAGAAACAGTTTTACAAAACATTACCAAACATAAACCTGTGCAAACCTTATCAAAAACAACAAACAAAGATTGGGGTATAAGGAAACAGATGCCTATTGGGTGTAAGGTTACTCTACGAGGCAAAGAAGCACAAGAATTTTTAAAAGAAGCATTAAACACTAGGCAAAATAAAATGTCAGATTACTCATTTGATGAACAAGGAAATCTTGCATTTGGCATACCTGACCATACCATATTTAAAAGTCAAAAATATGATCCAAACATAGGCATATTTGGAATGGACATATGTATTACTATGCAGAAACCTGGTTATAGAGTTAAACACAGACGAATTGCACCTAGTAAAATTCCAAGTAAACATAAAGTAAAAAGGGAAGAAACCATGAAATTTTTCTCTGAAAAATTCAATGTGGAGGTAGTGCAATGAAGATAAAAGAGAAAAAAAAGACATACGGTAGGATTAAAGGATGCGAAAGATGCGGTAGAAAAAGAGGCTTGATTCGATTATATGGTTTACATTTATGTAGACAATGTTTTAGGGAAAAAGCTGAAGAAATGGGTTTTAAAAAGTATTCGTAATGGAGGCTGATAATTAAATGTTAAACGATCCACTAGCAGATGCATTATCTGTAATAAAAAATGCTGAAACAAAAGGAAAAGGTACATGTATTATTCGACCTTCATCTAAACTGATTGAAGGGGTTTTAAATCTACTAAAAGAAAAAGGATACATCAGTGAATACAAACAGATGGATGATGGGAAAGCAGGTGTTTTTCAAGTGCAATTAAAAGGTAATATAAACAACTGTGGTGTGATTAAACCTAGATATCCAATAAAAAAAGATCAGCTAGATAAATGGGAGGCAAGATATCTTCCGGCTCAACATTTTGGAACATTAATACTAACAACTGCAAAAGGGATTATCTCTCAGGATGAAGCAAGAAAAGATGGAATTGGTGGTAAATTACTTGCATATATCTACTAGTGAGTAATGGTGATTAAATATGACATATATTGAAAATATCAAAACAGAAGTCAAAATTCCTGATAATGTAACGGTTACAATAGAAAACAATACTATTTATATTAAAGGGGAAAAAGGTGAACTAAAAAGACTTTTTTCACACCCAAAAATAGAATTGAAACTAAATAATAAAGTTCTTGAAATACATGGTAAAGATATTCGTAGAAAAGAAAAAGCAATAATGGGAGCAATTTCTGCACACGTTAATAATATGATAAAAGGTGTTACAAAAGGTTTTGAGTATAAAATGAAAACAGTTTTTTCTCATTTTCCAATAAAAACAGCAGTAGAAGGAAATAAATTTATTATTCAAAATTTCCTTGGTGAAAGATCTCCTAGACGCGTTGAAATTATACAAGGTGTTACTGTGGAAGTAAAAGGAGAGTTTGTAACTCTTAAAGGTATAGATAAGGAAAAAGTTGGTCAAACCGTTGCAAATATTGAACGTGCTACTATGGTTAAAAATAGGGATATTCGAGTTTTTCAAGATGGTGTTTATCTAGTTGATACAGGAGATAGATAAAATGACAAAAGAAGATGTAATCAAAGAGTTTACAAAAATCAAAGGTGTTAATAAAGTAAAAGCTGAGCTTCTTTATAAAAATGGTTTTGATTCAATTGAAAAATTAAAAAAAGCAAAAACTAAGGATTTAGAAAAAATTGATGGTATAACTAGTAGTATTGCAAAAAACATATTGAAACAAATAAGTATTAAATCTGATATTAAAACAACTAAAACTAAGGCTTCTAAAAAAGAAAAAGCTAAAGAAATACAAAAAAAAGTTGAAAAAAAGAAACCTTCTCCGAAAATAAAAACCAAGAAAAAAGAAGAAAAGCCAAAAGAAATTGAGGCTAAAAAAGAAAAAATTGAACCTGCAGAAGAAAAAGAGGAATATAAAGCAAAGAGAAAACCTAAATTAAGCAAAGAACTAAAAGAAAAATTGAGAATAAGAAAACAGATTAAAAACAGAAGGCCAGAATTTCTAAGAGAAGAATGGTTTAGATATGGTAAAATTTCTAAAACTTGGCGTAAACCTGATGGTTTAACCTCTAAAATGCGAATGCATAAAAAATACAGACCAAGTGTGGTTAGAGTCGGATTTAGAGGCCCAAAAAATGCTCGCGGGCTTCATCCTTCTGGTTTTGAAGAAGTTTTTGTGTTTAATGTAAATGATCTTTCACGAATTGATCCAAGTAAACAGGCTGCTCGCATTGGAGGATCAGTGGGTACAAAGAAACGTTTAGATATTCAAAAGAAAGCTGAAGAGCTAGATATTAGGATATTAAATTTGTGAGGTATTAAACTATGACTGATTTAAGGAATCAACGAAGAATGGCATCATCATTACTTAAATGTGGTAACAGCAGAGTTTGGATGGATAATGATAGACTTGAAGAAATCGCAAAGGCTGTGACAAAAAATGATATCAGAGTTCTTATTAAAGGTGGAGCAATAAAAAGTAAATATGCAAATGGTATTTCCAGTGGCCGTAAAAAGTATATTGCAAAACAAAAATCAAAAGGGCGAAGGCGTGGACATGGTTCTAGAAAGGGTGCAAGTTATGCTCGTTTGCATAGAAAAGAACGCTGGATACGAACAATTCGTCCAATAAGATCCTACTTAACAACTCTTAAACAAGAGAAAAAAATTGATAATTCAACTTATCGTAGATATTATAATAGAGCTAAAGGTGGTGAATTCAAAAGTAAAAACCATTTGAAGACTCATCTAATTTCTGATGGCATTTTAAAGGAGGATAAACTATGACACACGGGCCTCGTTATTATGTAAAACCTAGAAGAAGACGTGAAGGAAAAACAGATTACAGAAAAAGATTAAGTTTATTAAGATCTGGTAAAACAAGAATGGTTTTTAGGAAATCATTAAAAAACACTCAAATACAGTTTATCCAATATAAAGAAGGAGGAGATAGTGTTATAATCTCTGCACATTCAAAAGAGCTTAAAGATAAATTCAATTGGAGATTTTCAACTTCCACAACCCCAGCAGCTTATCTAACCGGTTTGCTTGCTGGAGTCAGAGCAAAAGATAAAGGTATTTCTGAATGTGTACTTGATGTCGGTAGATATCCTGCTTCCACTGGATGCAAAATTTTTGCTGCATTAAAAGGGATAATTGACGCAGGACTAGTCTGCCAGTATACTGAAGAAAAATTACCCAATGAAGATAGAATAATGGGTAAACATTTAGATAAAGACATAGCTTCATCTGTAAGTGATATAAAAAATAAGATCATCGGAGGTAAATAATGACAGTAAGCAGAAGAAAAAAAGGAAATAATTTACCAAAAAGAAAATCGGAATCCGTTTCTTCAGTATCTGTATCATGGAGTCCAAAAACAAAGCTTGGAATGATGGTAAAAAGCGGACAGATAACAAATATAAGTGATGTTTTAAAATCTGGTTTACCTTTAAGAGAACCTGAGATCGTTGACTTATTGCTTCCTGATCTAAATGACGAGGTTATAGATGTTAATATGGTTCAACGTATGACTGACTCTGGCAGAAGGGTAAAATTCGTAATAACTGTTGCTGTTGGTAACAGCGATGGTTATATTGGTTTTGGTCAGGCTAAGGGAAAAGAAGTCGGCTCAAGCATTAGAAAGGCTATAGAAAATGCTAAATTAAATATTATAGAGATAAGAAGAGGTTGCGGATCATGGGAATGCGGTTGCGGAACACCGCATACAGTTCCTTTTTCAGTTACTGGTAAAAGTGGATCTGTAGAGGTTACATTAAAGCCTGCTCCGCGTGGTATTAGTCTTGCAACAGGTAGTGTAGCCAAAAAAATACTTGCAATTGCAGGGGTAAAGGATTGTTGGGCTTTTACAAAAGGTAAAACAAAAACTACAGTTAACTATGCAAAAGCTGTTTTTAATGCTCTTGAAAAAAATGCTGAGATGCGAATAATGCCAGATGAAATTAAAAAAGTAGGAATAATATCAGGTAGTATAGGCAATCTAGAAAAAACACAACAGATTCAACCAGTGAAAGAGGAGGCAACTTAAAATGACTTATGCAGTAGTGAGAGTAAGAGGAACTGTAAATGTAAATCCAGATATTAAAAAAACTTTACAGCTGATGAATTTAACAAAAGTAAATCATTGTGTTTTACTTGAAGAAAAACCTGCCAATAAAGGAATGCTTCAGATTGCCAAGGATTATGTAACCTGGGGTGAAATTGAAAAAGATGTTCTTACAAAACTTATTGTTTCTAGAGGTAAACTAGAAGGTGATAAAAGTATTACAGATAAATCTATAAAATCCTTAACTACTTTTGATGATGCAGATAAATTAGCTCAGGCAATTATTGACAACAAATACAGGTACAAGGATATCCCAAATATTAAACCTATTTTTAGGCTTAATCCACCAAAAAAAGGCTATAGAACTGTTAAAAGATCTTTTATGCGCAAAGGTTCTTTAGGCTATCGTGGTAAAGAGATAAATAAACTTATTGAAAGAATGATATAAAAATAATTAAATATTCCAAAAGATTTTTATATATCTCCTGTTTTATTAAAATAGAAAGAGGGGTAAAATTGGAAGAAACACTATATAATATTGAAATTCATAAGGGGGAAGAGGGATATCTTGGCAGGTTATTTTCCGACGTCGACGGAATAAAGGAGTTCAAAAACGAGTATCTAGATCAGCTTTTAAGAGATATAACTGTTGATATTCAACTTGCCTTAGAAGAGTTCTCTAACCGCTCTGCTGATTTTTTAGAAACCCAGGAGGGCACTAGATAAAAGATTTTTTATAGGGTAAGCTTTTTAAATGCTTCCAGTATTTGGTGCTCTTACTGTTTATAAGATATGGTGAGTTAGTTTGATATACACTAGATTTGAGAAAGCACGAATTATTGGAGCAAGAGCTCTTCAAATCTCTATGGGAGCCCCAACTCTTGTTAAATTACCAAAGGATATTATTACACCTATTGATATTGCAATGTTTGAGTTCAATGAAGATGCAATTCCAATTACTGTAAAAAGGGTTGAGGAACAAAGCTAATAAGAGGAAAAGTTATGGCTGAAGAAGGACTGGAGAAAGAAACAAAAATTGAAAACCAGGGCATGATAATACCAGAAGAGACATACATGACTGCTGGTGCTCATATTGGAACTAGACAAAAAACAGCTGATATAAAGAATTTTATTTACAGAGTTAGAAACGATGGTCTATACATAATAGATGTTAAAAAAACTGATGAAAGGATAAAAAATGCTGCAAAATTTATAGCTAAATATGATCCTGCCAATGTGTTAATTGTATCTGTTAGACAATATGGACAAAAACCGATTAAGAAGTTTGCTGAGCAAACAGGTATGAAGGTTATCGATGGTCGTTTCAGACCTGGTACATTAACTAATCCTAATACAAAAGGTTTTATTGAGCCTGATCTTCTAATTTTAACTGATCCACTTGCTGATGTACAAGCTTTACATGAAGCAAGAAATATTGGTATCCCAGTTATAGGATTATGCGATACAAATAATGAAACTAAAAACCTTGATTTAGTAATACCAACAAATAATAAGGGAAGAAAAGCTTTAGCACTTATTTACTGGCTTTTAACAAGAGAAATATTAAAGGAAAAAGGTAAAATAAAATCTTATGATGATTTCAAACTAACCGCTGAGGATTTCGAGGCTGAAATATAAGTAGGTTTTTTACAATATCTTATAAAACTCATAGCGTTAAAAGGAGATAAATTGCTAGTTGAAGTAAATAAAAATATCATTTTAGTTGGTACTGCACATATTTCTAAAGAAAGTGTTGATGAGGTTAAACAAGCTATCGAAAAATATAATCCTGATATTGTTGCTGTTGAACTTTGTAAAAGAAGATATGAGGTTATTACAGAAAAAGATAAATGGGAAAATACCCCTGTCACCCAGCTTTTAAAATCAAATAATGCATATTTGGTACTAGCACAAACCTTTTTATCATCAATACAAAGAAGACTTGGTAAAGAGTACGGAGTTGAACCTGGTTCTGAGATGATTGCAGCTTGTCAGGAGGCAAAAAAACATAATTTAGAAATTGCTCTAGTGGATAGAGATATTTCTGTTACTCTCAAAAGAGCTTGGCGTAAGATGGGGCTTAGGGAAAAATTTAGGCTTTTCTGGGAATTTATGAAAGCAATGGTTGGTTACGAAGAAGAAGACCTGGAAAATCTTGACCTTAAAGAATTAATGAAGGAAGATGTAATATCAGCGTTGATGAAGGAATTCAGTGATATAGCTCCCAGTGCTTCAAATGTTTTAATCCATGAAAGAGACAAGTACATAGCTAAAAAAATATATGATGAAAGTAAAAAAGGAAAGGTTGTCGCAGTTGTTGGTGCAGGTCACGTAAATGGTATAAAAAATTTACTGGATAAAAAAGATTTAGATATTGATTTAAAAGAGTTAGATAAAGTTCCAAAAAAACGAATAAGTGTAAGTAAGATTGTTGCTTTTGCTATCCCAGTTATTTTTGCATTAATAATAATATGGCTTTTAATGTCTCGTGGGTCTAATGCTTGGGCAGAAATAGGTAATGTTTTCTTTTGGTGGTTTATAATTCATGGAATTTTATCAGCACTTGGGGCAGCTATTGCTCGTGGTCATCCTCTTTCGATTTTAACAGCGTTTGTTGCTGCTCCTTTTACATCACTTGAACCTTTTTTTGCACCAGGATGGTTTGCAGGTTTAGTAGAAGCAAAACTTAGAACACCTGTTATTAAAGATTTTCATGAATTAAGGAAAATTGAAAATCTAAGGGAGTTTTGGAATAATAAAGTTGTAAGATTACTTATGGTTGTTGCACTTGCAAATCTTGGAAGTATGATTGGAACATTGATTGCCTTTCCTTACATTGCTAGTTTAGTTTTTTGATTAAAAAAATATTTTTACTAAAAACTTACATAAATAATAACTTGATAACAAAAAAAGAGGTAGTTAATGGTAGAGGAGAAAAAAGTATACACATCATTTCATGACATACCTGTTAGAGAGTATATGTATTTTCCAAAAGGAACCTTAGAAGTAGGTAAACCTGGTAAATTTAGTAGAATTGAGGTATTACATCTACTTGTTTCAATTTTTGTTTTGACCATTGCATTTTCTTTTGCTTTATCAGGAAATAATATTTTAAATGGACTTAATGCCGGATTTAGATTAGATAATCTAACTTTTTTTATTCCTCTTTCTTTTTTAGGAATTGCTACAGCCTTTTTTTTCCATGAGCTTTCACATAAATTTATGGCTCAGAAACAAGGATTATGGTCAGAATACAGAATGTTTCCACAGGGTCTTTTTTTAGCTTTATTTTTAGGAATTTTAACGCCATTTGTTTTTGCTGCTCCGGGAGCAGTAATGTTTAGAGGAGGGGCAAAAACATATGAAACAGGTAAAATCGCCGCTTCTGGCCCATTGGCAAATATTATAATCGCTATAGTTACTTTTTTTCTTTATAATTTTATATTTTATGAAACACAAATTGCATCAATAATTGGATTCGTATGTTTAATAAATGCTTTTATTGCTACTTTCAATTTATTGCCTTTTGGTCCTCTTGATGGTATAAAAATTATTAGATGGAATGCAACCGTTTGGATTATAATGCTAATATCATCAATAACAGTTTTAATGTTAGTTTTACCAAAAATTAGTTGGATAGTCTAGATTTTAGATATTCTAACCAAGTTTTTTTCTTATATTTTTTTTTCTTAAAAATATATATAAATATAGCCAGTATAATTAAAATTATAATTACGATAAGTAAATAAAATTCTAATCCACCAGATGAAAAACCTCTACTTCTGACAATAAAATATCCATAAATTGTAGTTCCTACCTGTTCAATATTGTCTGCGAAAGTAGGTGTGATTTTAATATTTATAATTGCATCTTCATGATGGTATCCAAAATCATTAGAAGGAATAACAGTAAGATAAACTGTTTCTGCAGAGCCTGAAGTTTCACCAAGAATTACTGAATCTCTTATTACCGCTGACCATCCTTCAGGAACATTTTCTACTTCAAAAAATACTTTAGTTTTTGCATTACCAGCATTTTCGACTTTAATTGGAAAAACAGCTTTTAAATTAGGGGCGATTTGCATGATGTTGATATCAGGAAGCTCTGTTTTTATTAATGGAAAATATGCTGGTTTAAATGAAAGATTAAATGTTTGATCATCGCCTTTAATTAGTCCTAAATCACCAACCTTTACTCTTATTTTAATATATCCTTGGCCATAAGCAGGTGCATTTTCATTAATATTTAAAAAAACTTGAGTTTTAGTCACAGCTAACTCTGAAATATTAGTCTCTAATAAATCGTATTTTAGAGCCGGATAACACCAAGAAGGATAATCAATAATATCTAGATTAATTAGAGCAGTACTTGTTCTATAACCATCCAGTAATCCTGCTCCAAATGACTTCCCAGTCATAATCTCCAATATAATACTTATATTGAGAGTTACTATTTCTTTTCTTGGAACAATAGGTTCTTCGAAAGCACTATCACTCCATTGTAATCTTATATTTACCTTAGCATTATAGATGGGGTCTCTTGCGGAAGTTATTGTTACAAATGAAGCAAATATCAATATGAATATAATCCATAATGTAAACATAGTTCTTATAATATTAATATTTTTTTTCAATTGTTAATCACCTTTGTCCAATTTTTTTCTTTGTTGCTCTTGGTCACGTCTGATTTTTTGGATTATTCGTTCTTTTCTACGTTTCTCTCGCTCAGCTTCTATTTCTTTTAAGGATTTCTCTTCCTCTTTCATAATTTCATCAGGAATTTTTTCCTGGATTTTTGGAGTTTCTTTTATCTTAGTTTTAACAATTTTTTCTTTTTTTATTTCCTTTTTTGGAGGTTCAACAATTCTTTCTTTTTTTAATTCTTTTTTCAACTCTAATTTTTTTGTTTTTTCTTTAATTATCTCTTCTTTTTCTTTAATTTTTTTCTCTCTTTCCTCTGTTTTTTTCTTTTTGAATATTGCTTGTAAATAGTATTTGTACCATAACAAAGCAGACTTATATTCGTCTTCCATCATTTTCCTAATTTTTTTATACTCATTTTCATTAAGTTTTTCTAAATATTCTTTTTCTTCTGGAATTTTCCAAGGTTTATCAGGTTTAGTGCAATATTTTTCAAAAAATAATCTACGTCTGTGCAAATAAATGGCAATAATAATTGTTACAATAATAATAAAAAATAAGATGCCAATCCCGTTTATCTCAGATACATAAACACCTCTAGTTTCAAAATAAATAGTTTTTTGATCTATTGTTACGTTTGGATCGTAGATAGAGAATGCTTCAATTTTTACACTATGAAGAGTACCATAATCAAAAGCAGATTGAGGAACAGAGACACCGAGATAGATATCTTTTTGTTCACCAGGCGCCAAAGTTATACTAGATGGATTTGATATTATGATATCTTTATTATCACTTGCAATTCTAAAATTATAAGTGTCATTATAATTTCCTAAATTTTCTAATGTAACCGGAATTGAAGCTAACTGATCAGGTTTTAAATAAACTAAAGGTATCGTATCAAATTTCAATGCATGATATGGTTTTACTTTAACTAAAATAGATATTTCTTTATATTCTACGTCTACTGTTCCACTATATTTACCATATCTCATTACTATGGCAGCAGACATAAACCACATGAATCTTAAAATTATCTTATCCTGTGAAGATCCTTTTGGAGGAAACCATAAGTCTCCATATCCCACTGTATCTGAAACTCTAAATTTAAGTAAACCACTTTGAATCGCATTACTTGCAGTTGGTGGAGAAGTTAAAGATAAAGTAATATTTGTTTTAAGTAAAGAACCTTTTTCTACTACTACACTATAAGGGTCATAACCGATAACCCAAGAGGACGAATCAGTACCTTCGGGGTATTGAATAACTTCAAAATTTATATAACGTATCGGAAAAATTTTTGAGTCTCTATCCCATAATATAAACTCACCTGTTGTAGGATTGACCATTCCTAATTCTATATTAACAGTTTCGTTATAACCAATTTCAATATATGATGGATCAGCGGCTATTGCAAGAACTGTAAATCTAATAATTGGAGCAAAGAATGTAGCAAAATTTCCTAATATTTTTAAAAATTTTTCTAGAATACTAATATCTGAACTAGTAGATTTTTTTATAACTTCATTTTCTTCTGCTAAAACATTTGATACAATAAATTGATTTATTAAACTAAAAAAAAGTATGAATACAACGAATGTAGTAGTAATCTTCTTTTTATTATTTATTGTAGTTTCCCCCCATTTAAAAGATGCAGGAAAAACAATATTAAAGAGAAAAAAAATGAGGAATACTCATTTTTTAAATCTCTTGTATATTAGGTAAATACCAACTATTATTAAAGCGATAAATGCAATTACTGACAGAACCACCTCAATTCCAATTACTGATATTCCTCTGCTTTGAACATTTAATGTTGTGTATTCGTATTTTCCCTGAATCAAGGGATCATCAGCCCAAGTTGGTGTTACTTTAACTCTTATATTTGCAATGTCATCATGGTAACCAAAACCTTTTGATGGATAAACTGTAAGATAAACAGTTCTAGTTGATCCTGAACCACTTCCAACTTCTAAAATAGCACTGTCATCAATCACAGCTGACCAACCCGGTGGTACAGTTGAATAATCAATCTCAAAGAAAACTTTTGTTCTACCATTGCCTTGATTAGTAATATCTATTGGAAAACTGGTTACATCCATTGGACCAATAACTCTACTATTTATTTTTGGATTAACATCTAGTAATGCAAGATAAGCTGGGTTAAAAGTTAAGTATAATGTTTGATCAAATCCTTGGATTGGTCCCACATCTGGAATTTCAACATGAATTCCAATTGTTCCTCTCTGAAAAGCGGGAGCATCATCCTTCAATGACAAATCAATATCTACTGTATAAATTTTTGATGTTCCTACTTTCTCAGGAACATTAGCAGGAATAACATTTTTTACAAGTGAAACTGTTGCCCATTCTGGAGTGTCAACAATATCAAGTCTAATATTTACTCTTCTATTTTGATATAATAGGTAAATAAAATTTTCTCCAAATAAACCTCCTCTAATAACTGTATATTCAAGTTTCAAAGTATATTTTTCTAATTGTTGAAGAGGGATAATTGGCTGTTGACTTGCATTTTCCCAATCTAAAATCGCAACACTGCTAAAATTGATAAATACGCCTTGTCGAGCAGATATCATAGGCGTTAATACAGAAAATGAACTAATTAAGAATATTCCAAATATAAAGGAAGCTTTAATCGCTCTGAAGTTTTTCTTCATTTATTATCACCTATTTTTTTATATTTTCATTATATATTTACTTTACCCTATATTTAAAGATTGTTGTACATTTATTACTTTTATATATGCAATCTTATATTATTAATATATATAACCTTCTATATATAAAAGGATTTTCATTTTTAAATCATGTTTAATACTTTTAATATCTTTTATAACGATAAATTAAATTTTAATACTTTTTTTCTTTATAAAATACAATTTTATCTATTAATATTCCGAAATTTTTTCTTTGTATCATGAATATATAATTTATAACATAAAGTTATATAAATACATTATGTGATTATTATTACAAAATATATCAATGTTTGTGATGTATTCGAAATAGTATCAACTAATACTGAACTTATTTTTATTTTATATAATAAAAGACGCTGCAAAAAGATATAAAGTTTTAGAAAAACTAGTTGAGAAAAATAACACTAATGATTACAACTTTTATTAATAATTAAAACAATTACATTATTTTAATAATATACATAAAAGATTACGTTTTAAATTATAGATTCAATGTATTCTACTGTACAATGTCAATATCAGTGCTTTCGTTTTTCTCTTCTTTTTTTACTTCTTTTTTCTTTTTTGTTGTTGTAACTTTTTGAGGAAAATGAGATAATATAATTATATCGCCAATTGCGTTTACCCACCTATACGGAACAGCAACATCAACAGTATTTTCAACCAGTGCAGGATTTGTATTTGTAACAAGTAGACTGCTTACACGTTTTTCGTCCATGTCAAGTATAACATTTCTTACATGTCCAATATAGATTCCTTCACGAGTATAAACTGGTAATTTTAAGTAACATGTAACTTCTTCCAGGTTAGGATTTGTTTTATTCTCCATCATGTGACCAAAATACATTATCTAATATTAAAATATATTGATTCTTTCAATATTACAAATTATTATTTTCTTCCTGAAAATAATGCTTAAACATATATTTAAAAATCATAAATATAATAAAATATCAAAAATTATCTTGGATAAATTTAATAACAAGACTTGGGTTGATATTTTCAAATTTAATAAAACACTAAAATCTTTTAATCCAATAGAAATATATCTTTATTAATTTGAAGAAGGTTTGCTGTTTCAAATGATTAAAAACAAAATATTAGATAAAAAACCTCGTATAGGATTCTTCCCGTTATCATATAGTTTAGCTGAAACAGGTAGAGCAGTAATTATAGCAAAGCGATATATAGAACTAGGTGGAGATGCAGTTTTTTTTACCCATGGAGGTGAATATGAATACTTAATAAAAAATATAGGCTGTAAAATCATTAAGCTACCTCCTTATTTTTCTGAAAATTTTGTTAATAGAATAAGGAGTATTATTAAAGGAGACAAAAAAGGAATAATTTATTCAACTGCATATTTAAAAGAAGCAATAAGTAATGAAATTGCAGCCTATAAAAAAGAGGGAGTTCAACTGATAGTTTCTACCCACAATTATTCTTGTTGCATATCTACAAGAGCTGCAAATATTCCACTTATTGGTATTACTACAGGTCCTGGAAAATTCCATCTTTCCATACCAGATATGTACGAAAATCTGCTAACGCGTTTTATTCCTCAATTTATAAAAATTCCGATATTTAACTTAGTTTTTCCAAAAGCTCAAGCTTTTTTAAAACCATTTAATATTGTTGCTAGACAATACAATCTTAAACCTTTTAAAAGTACTTACGAACTATATAATGGTGATGTTACACTTGCTACAAATTTTTTAGAATTTATCAATATTTTTCCTAATCAACAAGAATTCCCAACAGAAAATTATATCGGCATAATACTCTTTGATGAATTATTTGAAGAAAATAGCTCTAAAGAAAAAAGCAATGAATTAGAAAGTGACATACTTAGACATCTTAAACAATCTGAAAAATCTATTCTTGTTACTATGGGAAGTAGTGGAGATAAAAGTCTTTTACTTAAAATATTACATGCACTTAATAATACATCTTTCCGCGTTATAGCAGTATACTCAAATATTTTAAAAGAAAAAGAATTACCAGAAGTCAATGAAAATATTTTATTAAAAAAATATGTACCATCAATTGCACAACTTCATAAATTGGTAGATCTAGCAATTATCCATGGTGGACAAGGAACTGTTTTTACAGCATCATATGCAGGTAAACCTATAATTGGATTTCCAATGCAATATGAACAACATCTTAATCTTGAAAAAATAGTTGGACATGGATTGGGTTTTATGCTTTCTTATAAGTTTTTCAAAGAAGAAAAATTATTACAAGCTATAAACAAGATTTTTACTAATTACAATCAATATTTACAAAATGCGCAAAAACTTGCTCAAATATTACCAAAATCACAAGGTGACAAAAAGGCAGCTCAGAGGATAATGGACATTTTAGCTAAAAAACAATTATTAAAAGAAAATTTAAGAGATAATAGATTTTATAAATCTATTTTTACTAAAATTGAAAAATAAAGCGAAATCTTTTTTGTATAACCTTACATGCTATTATTAAATGAAAATAAAAATCAATAAAAACAAATATTACAAAATACTAAAACAACTTAAAAATTATAAAGATAAAGACTTCACTTTTTCAAGCGGTCATATACTTGGGTCTATGTGCACTCAACCTCATCCCATTGCAAAAAAAGCATATTTAGAATTTTTAGAAACAAATCTTGGAGATCCTGAATTATTTCCAGGAACAAAAAATCTTGAATCAAAATACCTATCATTTGTTTCAAATCTTTTAAACGCACCAAAAACAGCAATCGGTCTAATTGGCAGTGGAGGATCTGAATCAAATATAACAGCCATTTGGATTGCAAAAAACTTAAGCAGAAAAAAAGAAATTATATTACCTGAAAGTGCACATTTTTCCTTTGAAAAAATTGGTTCACTGATGGATATCAAACTCACATATATTCCTTTAAATAAAGATTTCACTATAAATATCCAAAGTTTAAAGAAAAAAATAAATAATAAAACTGCTGCTGTTATCGGTTTAGCAGGTTCCTCAGAACTAGGAACTGTAGATTTGATTCCTGAAATAAGTGATATATGCAAGGATCAGAACATCTTTTTACATATAGATGCAGCCTTTGGAGGATTTGTAATTCCATTTTTAAAAAAATTGGGTTATAAAGTTAATGATTTTGATTTCAAATTAAAAGGTGTAAATAGTATTTCAATAGATTCTCATAAGATGGGATATTCAGCAATTCCTATAGGAGCATTAATAATAAGAAATAAAAAATGGTTAGATGAAATAAGTGTAGAAACACCTTATATAAGTTTAAAAAAACAAGCAGGAGTTCTTGCAACTAGATCTGGTGGACCTGTTGCCGCAGCATATGCTGTTGCAAAATATCTTGGAAATGATGGTTATAAGAATTTGGTTAAAAAATGTATGAATAATACAAATTACTTTGAAGAGAAAATAAAAGAATTAGGGCTTAATTTTGTTATAAAGCCTACAATGAATGTTTTAGGAATTAAAATAAAAAATCCAACAAAATTAGTAAATAAACTAACATATTATGGATGGAAGGTAAACAAGATGGAAAGACTATCGGCTATAAGAATTGTAATAATGCCTCATGTTACTAAAAAAATAATAGATGATTTTATTCCAGATTTAGAAAAAGCATGTAAAGAGGTTGGAGAACTATGACAAGAAAAATTTTAATAAAAACTCTAATGGAATCACCAATAATAAAAAAAGGTGATTACCAGTACGTTGTTCATCCTATAACAGATGGTATTCCTGAGATTAGAAATGATTTGCTAAACGAAGTTGTTAACGAAATGTTCAAACGTATTAAGAAATGCGGTCAGATTGACAAGATTGTAACAATGGAAGCCATGGGTATACCTCTTGCAACAGCTTTATCACTTAAGATGAAAATACCTTTCGTAATAATAAGAAAAAGAACATATGGTTTACCAGGTGAAATCGATGTCGAACAAACAACAGGTTACTCTAAATCAAAGCTTTATATAAATGGATTAAAACCTAAAGACAAAATAGTAATAGTTGATGATGTTCTTAGCACAGGTGGTACTTTATCTGCTGTTATTTCAGCTCTTAAAAATTTAGGTGTAGTAATCAAAGGAATATTTATTGCAATTAACAAGGGAAAAGCAGTAAAAGATCTAATAGAAAAATATGATATTAATCTAGAAGTAATCATTGATATAGATGTAGTTGATGGTAAGGTTATTTTCAAAAAATAATATTTAGAAAGTATTTCATACTAGAAAAATATTATACGAATGATTATTATGGCGGAAATAATTCCACAACACACACATTGTCATATGTGTGGTAAATCTATACCTGTTGGTGAAACACTTTGTTCAGAGGAATGTAAACAAAAGTTTCAAAGTCTTGTTAAAAGGAGAAAAATTTTTTTATATCTAATGTATATAATGCTTGCTGCATTTATTATTATAATTGTTGTCGGTCCAAGATTTCTTTAAAATTGTTATAAAGAAAATTAAATTGTTCCATGTTATTAATCTGAAAGCTCTTCTTGAAGGTCAATTACCATTTCTGTAAGAACATCCTCAAAAACCTGATGGCGATATTCTTTTATGGTACCATTTGCTAGATGGGCTCTTGCTACAAAGTCACGCCCATCCTTTATTATCTCAATGTGGCATACTGTCTCCATGAGAACCTATCCTAAATCGTCTAACGGGAATTAATCAACTGTATTTATATTTTTTGTGCACAAAGTTTTATGATGCTTTAAATTATATTGTAGTTGGGAGGTAATATATTGGAAAAGATTAGAAAACCAGCTGTAGCAGGACAGTTCTACGATTCAAATAAAACATCTTTGTCTGATAGAATTAAGCAATGCTTTTTGGATGATCGTGGACCTGGTAGATTACCTAAAATTACTAAGGGTAACAAAAAAGTAAGGGGACTTGTTGTTCCACATGCCGGATATATTTATTCTGGGGCTATTGCTGCTCATTCATATAACTTCCTTGCAAGTAATGGTTTTGCTGATTCCTTCATAATACTCGGGCCAAACCATACTGGGATGGGTTCAGGAGTATCTGTTATGACAGAAGGAATTTGGCAGACACCACTTGGTACAGTTCAAATAAATGATAAAATAGCTAAAAACTTGTTCAAAGGCATTATTGATAAGGATGAAAACGCACATTATTATGAACATAGTATAGAAGTTCAATTACCATTTTTACAGTTTTGTTCGGAAGATAAAAAATTTGATTTTGTACCTATATGTATGGCAATGCAAGATTTTGAAACATCTGACGAGGTGGGAAAATTAATTGCAGAAGTAGTTAAAAAAATAGATAAAAATGTTGTAATTATCGCAAGTTCTGATTTTTCACATGCAGGTTTCAACTATATGAGTATGCCATCTGAAGGATTAAGAGTTGACCAATATGCAGAAAAACAGGATAAACATGCTATCAAACAAATTTTAGAAATGAATCCAGCGGGATTAATAGATACTGTTCATATAAATGATATAACCATGTGTGGATACGGCCCTGTTGCTGCTATGATTACTGCAGTAAAAATTCTTGGTGCAAACAAAGCAGAACTTCTTAAATACGGCTCATCATATGAGGTGCATCCGAGCACCTCCTGTGTCGGTTATGGTGCAATAGCTGTTTATTAGAGGATAAAATACATGCAAAAAATACCAATTAAAGATTTTAGAATTAAAGATAAAATTAGTACTGATGAACTAATTAAACAAATGTATGAATCAGGTGGTTTTTCCGTTAAAAAAGTTGCTGTTGGAGTCGATATAATTGAAAGAATGATTAAAGAAAAAAATTGTATAAAATTTCTTTCATTTCCTGCATGTATTTGTGCAACAGGCACAAGAGGAATAATTAAGGAATTAATCAAAAGAAAACTTTTTGACGTAATTATTACAACATCTGGAACACTTGATCATGATCTTGCAAGAGTATGGAAAAACTACTTTCATGGTTCTTTTAATGTGGATGATAAACAACTTCATAAACAAAAAATAAACAGACTTGGCAATATTTTCATTCCAAATGAATGCTATGGAAAAATCCTTGAGCAAAAGATGCAACCAGTTCTGGGAGAACTTGGTAAAACAAAGCAAAAATGGTCAACTAAAGAGCTTGTTTGGGAATTTGGAAAACATCTTGAAAAAGAAAAAAATCGCAATGACTCTATTATTTATTGGTCTTGGAAAAACAAAATACCAATGTTTATACCTGGAATAACGGATGGTGCTTTTGGTTCTCATATTTGGATGTATTACCAAGAGAATAGAGATTTTACAATTGACTTATTAAAAGATGAACAAGAGCTTTCAGATTTTATTTTTGATGCAAAAAAAACTGGAGCTTTAATTATTGGTGGAGGAATCTCAAAGCATCATACTATATGGTGGAATCAGTTTAGAGGTGGGCTAGAATATGCTGTTTATATTACAACTGCTGTGGAATACGACGGTAGTCTTAGTGGTGCCCAAACACGTGAAGCAATTTCATGGGGTAAAATAAAGGAAAAAGCAGATAATATTACAATTGAAGGAGATGCAACACTACTTTTGCCAATTATGATAAATGCTTTATTTGAAAGATTATAAACAAAATAATGAATTTAAGAAGATATTTTAAAAAAAGTTATTGCCAAAAAAGACCTTTCATAGCTGTTTTAATATACAATGGTAACTCTTGCTGTTTTTTTCCTTCATAAAGGTTGATGGTTGAATTTACATAAACATTAACTATTTCATTAAACAACCATCTGCCATAGTCAGCATCTGCTCTAGCGGGACTACCAATGTAACCATCTTTTAAACCAAGCTGTTTAAATTTTTTTCCTAAAACTCTTGGGGAACTTGTATCACGATAAATACTTTGCAAATCTTTATGTGACTCATCAACTAAATATGGATATTGATATTTCATAAGAGAAGTTTCACGAAAACATGCATGTACTTCTTTAGTTGTATCAAAACCTAGTTTTGGTTCACGTTTTTCAATTTCTTTGTTATAAAAAAATGGCCCCCATGGTTCGATTGTTTTCATACCATATCTTGACTTTAGTTTTTTCATTGCAGAATTTATACCCCTTAAATGCGTAATAGCCATATGAAAAGTGCATATTACCAAAAATTTAAATCCGTGATTACCAAGAGATTCACCAACACTATAAACAACATCACGAACAACTTTTCCACTAACAGAAATACTTCCCGGAAAATCTGTATTAAAATCACAATAACCTATTGGTATAGATGGTAAAATCACATAATCTAATTCTGGTTTTTTCTGATTTAATAACCTTATAGCTTCATTAGCTGCATCCTTTATTGTCATTAAATCAGTACCAATTGGTAGATGAGGTCCATGCTCTTCAAGAGGACTAATTGGTAAAAAGAAAATTGTTTTATTTCTATCTAATTCATCTATCTGTTTCCAGGAAAGCTCCTCGAATTTTATGATTTTTGAATTTTTTGAATTGTTTTTCAAGTAATTACCTCACATCCATCTTCTGTTACTATAACAGTGTGCTCTTTCTGTGTAACGATTCCTTTTTTTGCATCTATCAACTGTGGGTAATGTTTTACAAGTCCTATAAATGAAAGTTTCTTTAATGACATTTCACTATATGAGAATTGCTTTTTAAACCATCTCTGTGCAAAAGGAAGTGTTTTAAATTCATTTTTTATTTTTTTAAAAATAATTTTTGAATCTCTATCTCTAATTAATTTTTGTTTAAAAGTTTCTTTACATAAATAAATATTGCTACCTGAACCGGAAACAACATGACCCGCACCATTTGTTGCAAAAGGCTCAATTGCTAAAACATCTCCTACTTTTGGCTTTGATTTATAAATTTCATCAGAAACATTTGGTATAGACATACCAGCATGAAGTACATATCTTTGCATGCTATGTCCTGTAAGATTATCTATTGATTTGAAACCATAAGATTCAATGGTTTGCTGAACAACTTTTCCTATTTCATAGAGACTAATATCAGCTTTTAAAATGTTTATAGCAGCATCTAATGCATCGCTTGATGCCTTGATCATTTCATTAAAGTTATTATTTCCAATTTCAACAGTCACAGCAGTATCTGCTATATATCCATCTACGTGGGTTCCTATATCTAACTTTACCACATCGCCTTTGTTTAATTTCTTAGTATCATCGTCTTTTGGGCTGTAATGAGCTGCAATTTCATTAATTGAAATATTAACTGGAAATGCAAGACCGCCGCCTTTTTCAAGAATTTTTGATTCTATTTTGTTTGCAATATCTAAAAAACTAGCACCAGTTTTTAATAAATTTATTCCAAAAGCTCTTGCTTCTGAGGCAATTTTTCCAGCAAGACTATATTTATCATAAACTTCATTATTCATATGAAATAACATCCATGATTTCTTTTTCTGATATTGTCCCCTTACGAATTATTTTAAATGGTTTTTCAGTCATATCTACAATTGTTGATGGTCTACCATCTAACTTACCATTGTCAATATAAACAGCAATATCAGATGCTTTAAACTGTATGCTTATATTATTTATATTAACTGGTGATTTTTTCCCATGAATATTAGCACTTGTTGCTGTAAGAGGACCAAATTTAGATAACAAATCCAGCGCAATTTCATTATTAGGAATCCTAATAGCAACCTTATCAAGACCACCAGTAACAAGATTAGAAACATTGACTTTCTTTTTCAAAACAATGGTTAATTTACCAGGTAAAAAAGTTCTAATTAAATATCTAGTTTTATCATCAACAACTGCAATTTTTTCAAGTTCATTTATGTTTGCAACAGCAACAGATAAAGGATTATTTTTTTCCCTTTTTTTAATTTTAAAAATCTTTTTAACTGCATCATCATTAAAAATATCGGCACCAAGACCATATAATGTATCAGTTGGATATACAATGATCTGACCATTTCTTAAAGCCGTGATAGCTTTAGATAAATCAAGTTTTTTCATATTTATTTACTTTTTATAAAATCACCAAGTGTTAAACGACTTTTTGAACCTGAACCACTTAAACTTGCAGAAGTCTCTGATACATCTTCAACAAGATTTATTCCCAATTCTTTTTCAAGTTTCTCAATCATTTTATCAGAAGGTCTTAAATCTCCATTTTCAATTTTTGAAATTGTAACAGTTCTTTCACTTATCTTAAAACCTAGTTCCTCCCTAGTTAAACCTTTTTTTTCCCTAGCTTTTTTAATTAATTTATTCCAACCTGAAACAAGTTCTTTATTCATGTCTTTATAAATATCTTTAACAGGAGGTTTTTTTATCCTATCTAATAGAGGTTTTTTAATGTTTGCTGGTGCTTTTGGTATCTGAACAACCTCTCCATGTTTAATACAACTAGGGCAAAGCATCATTATAACACCATCAATAGTTGCAGCTTTACAATCACAAGTTCTACCACAAAGTTCACATTGCATATTGTAATATCCCTCCAAACAAAATTATTATTTTATATTAAACCAGCTTTTTGTAAAGTCATTAAATCTTCGGTACTAAGTTTTTCCCCTTTCTTAAATTTCTCAAATATCTCATTTGCTTCTTTTTGTGCAATGGTTATTTCCTCTGCTTTTCTTGTCTTACGTTTCTTTTCATGAGTTGATGAAATCTGCCTTTCAAGATCATGAATTTTATCAACACTTTCTATAAATTCTTTATGAACAGTATCTGCATCTATCTTTGTCATAACTATTGTTTCCTGAACTATATTTATCTTTTTTGTCATGTTATCAAGTTGTTTTATAAGATCTATCATTTGTTCGTGTTCTTCCTGAGCTCTTTGAGCTAATTTTTCTACTAATTCATGCTGTTTCTCTGCTTTCTGTTTAATAATTTTTTCTTCTTCGATTGCTTTTTTAAGTTTAGGATCCTTATTTAAGAAATCTTCCTGTTCCTTTATTTTTGAATGAATCCCAGATATAGTTTCAATAAGTTTTTTCTCCTTCTGAGGCGACATTGGTTGGGTCATCTGTTCATTTTCTAAATTTCTTAATTGTTTACGAAGTTCATTTAAATTTGTACCTAATGATAATGAACGAACTCTTTCAAGCTCTTCGATTCGTTTTTTAATTTCACTATAATTTTTATTTAAAGTATTTCTTTGCTCTTTTGCATGTTTTACTCTTTCATTTAGCTCATCTCTATTTTTTTTATGCTCAGCTATTTTATTTCTAATTTCTCTAATACTTGAATTCAATGAGTCCCGTTCATCTGCAAGGTTCTTTGATTTCAAATGTAATTGATTTCTTTTTTCCTTTAATATATTAGCTTTTTTTTGAAATTCTTCTTTTACATTTATCATATCTTCTATAGATTCACTCATCCGAGACTCCTGAATACAATAAACTATTATATAGGTAAAATACAAGGTACTTATTAAATTATTTGGAACAAAATAAAGAAATAATATGAGTTATCATTTTTTTTGATGAATAATAAATATTCAATATAAGATAATCGCAAAATAATTTAATTTGTATGTGTTTTGATAGTAATAAGTTGTTATTCATATATTTTTGTATATATTTTTATATATTATTATATATATCTTTTTATCTGTTAATTAAATAAAGGAGGAGGTATAAGAGGCAACAAATAGTGAGAAAAAAATTGTTACCTCTTATGATTATTGCTAAATATATATCAAATTATTATTATTTAAAATTATCGGCAAATATCTATATATATAAAAAAAAAATTCGACAATTTATTATAATTCAAGCTGATTTTTTTATTATTTTACATGTAAAATTTTATAAAGATATCAAATAATATAAATTAGTCATTTAATATTGAATATGTTATTGATTTATAGAATTGTTAATTGAAAAATAAAAAATCAAGGAATTAGAAATGAACTGTTTAGTAACAGGTTCAACCGGATTTATAGGAAGTGCATTAACAAAGAGATTAGTTAAAGAAGGTTATAATGTTAAAGCATTAATTCATAATAAAAAATCTAATATAAATGAAAAAAATGTAGAATATATCTTATGTGATTTAACTAAACCGTCAGATCTCAAAAAATTACCTCTAAACATTGATGTTCTTTATCATTGTGCTGCTCTTGTACGAGATTATGGTCCAAAAAATGATTTTTATTCAGTAAATTTTGAAGGAACAAAAAATTTAGTAGAAACATTCAAGAATTCCAATCTAAGTTATTTTATTTTTTTAAGTCATATTAATTATGAAGAGAAAAAAGAGATAGGATATTATAACTTATCTAAGAAATTAGCTGAATCATATCTAAATGAAAAATTTGAAAAAGATAATTTTCCAACTGTTATAATAAGACCCGGTAATGTATATGGACCTGGTGCAAATACATGGGTTATAAGAATTATTGAATTAATTAAAAAAAAACGAATAGCCTTAATTGACAATGGTATGGGGATTTTTTTACATACCTATATTGATAATCTTATTGATGCTTTGATTGCTACAATGAACACTCCAAAATCAATAGGCAAAACAATTGATATTACAGATGGGGATTATTCAGTTACATGGGGTAAATATTTTAATGATCTTGTAAATATTTTGGGAGAAAAACCAATAAAAAAAAATTTT
>Ga0209635_10000031_pt1 | contig 72310 bp, 65 predicted proteins | sample DeeMarSWOR230_32_FD_187463 | JGI IMG/M metagenome (GOLD analysis project Ga0209635, IMG submission 187463) | Marine sediment microbial communities from White Oak River estuary, North Carolina - WOR-2-30_32 (SPAdes) (version 2) | ecosystem: Environmental > Aquatic > Marine > Intertidal zone >...
ATGTATCCACCTGTGTTTTAGGCGGGCATGGTGATACGATGGTGCCAATCACCAGACTTTGTACTGTCGGCGGTGTTCCTATTACCGAACTTCTGCCTAAAGAGAAGATTGATAGTCTAGTGGAGCGCACAATTAAGGGCGGAGCTGAAATAGTGAGCTTGCTTAAAACGGGCAGTGCCTTTTATGCCCCAGCGGCAGCCACAGCTCAAATGGTGGATGCCATAATTCTGGATAAAAAGGAGATATCACCTTGCGCTGTCTACTTAGAAGGAGAATATGGTATCAGTGGAGTGGTTGTAGGGGTTCCTGTTAAATTGGGCAAAAACGGCATTGAGCAGATAATAGAGCTCGAGTTGACTCCTGAAGAAGATGCAGCACTGAAGAAATCAGCCAATGCCGTGCGAGAGCTAGTCAAAGTGATGAACCTATGACGGTTTAAGATGAAAGATGAGAGAAATTCAGGCTGGTGACGTAACGAACACCGTAGCCCGTTTATTTGAGCAGTCCTGCCATTATTTGCCCCCGGATGTGATAATTGCTTTGAAGCAAGCAAGGGAAAAAGAAAAATCCCCTGTTTGCCGTGATGTACTGGATAGAATCCTGGAAAATGTGGAAATTGCCGGCAAGGAACAAATTCCTCTTTGCCAGGACACCGGTGCCGCTGTAGTCATACTGGAACTAGGTCAGGAAGTACACATAACCAGTGGGGATCTTTATACAGCAGTCAACGAAGGAGTACGCCAGGGGTATGATAAGGGTTATTTGCGTAAATCCATAGTGGGCCAGCCTTGTTTTGCCAGGGTAAACACCACAGATAACACACCAGCTATGATTCATACCGATATAGTTCCCGGAGACAGGCTGAAAATCAACGTCTTGCCCAAGGGAGGTGGCTCGGAAAATTGCTCTCGCCTGACTGTTCTAACTCCAGCTGATGGACGCCAAGGGGTGATAGATTTTGTCGTCAACCTTGTTGACGAGGTTGGTAGCAATCCTTGCCCACCGGTTATTATTGGTGTCGGCATAGGTGGGACGACGGACAAGGCCATGTTTATAGCCAAAAAGGCGTTGTTACGCAAAGTTGGCGAACTGAGCCCTGACCCTGAGATTGCCGATTTAGAGAGGGAGATTCTGGGAAGAGTTAACAATCTGGGCATCGGTGCCATGGGCTATGGTGGCACAGTTACCGCCTTAGCGGTTCACGTGGAAACCTTCCCTTGCCATATTGCCAGCATGCCTGTAGCAGTCAACATGCAGTGCTGGTGCGCTCGTCGTGAAGAAGCAGTCCTGTAAATAAAGTAAAAAGCAAGCTGGAAGCAAAGAGTAATGGTAAATATAGGTTGAGAGCTATGTCTAAGAAGGTTACGCTCCCTTTGACTGACGAAGTCTTGAAAGACCTCAAAACCGGGGACAATCTTTTGCTTACCGGGGTCATCTATACCGCCCGCGATGCCGCTCATAAAAGGATGGTCGAAGCTTTGGACCATGGGAAGCCCCTGCCTTTCGATATCAAAGGGGCAACAATATATTACATGAGTCCCACTCCGGCTAGGCCGGGAAGGACAATCGGCTCGGCTGGTCCCACCACCAGTGGGAGGATGGATGCTTATGCCCCTCGCCTGATTGCCGCAGGGTTGAAGGGGATGATTGGCAAGGGTCCGCGGTCCAAAGCGGTCAGGGATGCCATGGTGAAGTACAAGGCAGTGTATCTGGGGGCAATAGGGGGTGCTGGCGCTCTCATTTCCAAGAGCATCAAAAAAGCGGAGGTCATAGCCTACGAAGAACTTGGTGCTGAAGCCCTTCGCCGTCTGGAGGTGGCGGACTTCCACGTTACAGTCATAAACGACATCTACGGAGGCGACCTCTACGAAGAAGGCAAAGCTAAATACCAGGTCGAAGCCCCCTGAATCTGGCTTAAAATCCCATACGCTGGGCTCTCACCAAGCGTGAGGGGGGGAGCGATATTACACTTCTCTCGATTTTATTTAACTCGCCACCTCGAACAAAACGTCAGAAAGTGTCTGACACGATCCCAGATGGTCTGCTCCATTATGCCACCGATAAAATCATTTGACCCATCTGCTTAACCCCATCCATTTGACTAGAACCTTGTTGTTTTTGGGTTGGTGTGAGAACAAAGACAACTCAGGCCTCACGGTCTTCCTTATCTTCCGCTTCAAGACTGTCCAAGAAATTGGTTAAGGCGATCTCCAGCGCTGATTGCATTGCTTTTGCATACGTTTCCTTAGGACTTCTGAATTTCGTGCAAACCAGCTGGTAGAATCTTTCATACAGGTGTTGTGGTATGTCAATAGTAAGCGTCTTTGTCGTCATTATGTCACCTCCTGCATCGCTCTCTTCCCTATCTATTCTAAATTTTCGTTTCGGTTGACATCACATTCGTAACAAAAATTGCCCGAATGGAGTAGGCCTATGCCCAGCTGACATAGTGAGCCGAACATCGTCAAGCATCTGCACAACATAGCCCCGATATGTGCAGATCTCCGTCGACAAGTGCAGACAAATATTGTTGCCGAGTGTACCAAGATTGCCATTACTATATTCGGAGTTCAAATGCTCAATCGGTACTGCGAGACACCAGAAATCTAATAAGCTGTCTGGCTCTTTCTGGCACAGCAGCCATACAGAAGCACATTGGTCGTTAGGTTTCAACACCCAATCCAAAGGTATTTGCAGCCACCAGACTGGAATACCGGGGTAAGATTCCCCTGCTCGAAAGTACTTCGAGGTACGCACACATTTCTTATAGAAACTGAAGCCACGTTCGCGTACCTTATGCGTAGTAAGGAAATTCGATACACTTGAACTAGGGTTTGACAGTTCCCGACTGAACCACTTCAATGCTGCTGGTCTAATGTTTCTCATTGTAGAATCTCCGTCCTTCGTCTTTGCACCGGGTTTGTTCTGCGCCTCAGATGATGGTGCATTGCTCAGCCCCAAAAGTCTCCGAAGTACGTCGTTTGGGCTATCAACGAAGGGACGAGCTCGTTGCCCAAGTAGATTCCACACCTCATCATCGATGCGTATTACCGGCATAGGCTCCTCAGATTGAATTACTACTGTTCTACTGTAACTCTATCATACTACTGCACAACGGTTTTGTCAATACCCATATCTGAGCCTCAGACATTAGTTTGTACATTCCCAGCTACCACCTCATTTAGAGTCCGGATCTTCTCGGTGCGCTGGCTTTCATCTAGGCATTTTTCACTGCACAATCAGATGAAATGTGTAGCGTCTCACATGAAGATGGGACGTGGCGAAAAGCTCAATCATTCTATATTGACTTGCTGGAGTGAGTAGTGAATAATGATAATAGGATTCATGAACATGGATTACTGGTTTAGTGAGAAAGGAGGCTAGAGAAGCACATGAAATTAGGTATTTCTATGCTAGTAATCGGTTTGCTCTTTGCTGGTTTTGGCATTTTCTTGTGGAATTTTGCTGGTTCAGCAGGGCCATTTACCCATAGCTGGTTCTCTACCTATGAGGCGGCGTCTATGGCGAAAGCAATAGGCATGGGAGTGACTATATTTGGCGGTGGCTTGGCTATTGGTGGAATAGTCAGAATGATAGTGAAGAGGTAAGTTGACTAGCTCCTGAAGTGAACTAATACTTTAAGCCATTTTATATATGGTATAAAACTCAGACTCAAAACCTGAGTTCTTTCAAACAAGTTGTGACTGTAGCTATCTCTTTCATAATCCATAATCTTAATGTCTTCATATTTTTGTTAACTATATTAACCCTTTATTACGTATGGTGCTACCATCATGACTGCAATGCGTGTTTTGCTTGATTGGTGGATTGGTAGTTCACTTTAAACGAGTAGCATTTTGGCTACCTATTTTGCCCCAAAGGTAATATAATGGCTTTTTGTTCAACACCGGACACACCAGCTCAGAGCGAGATAAATACCATTGCACCTTCTGGCGTTTTGTTCAAATGGTGAAGGCTTTCGGATTCCTGTGGCAACATGTTATCTACCTGTGCCTGGATGCTCCCTCTACTCAGTCAATTCTTGCTCAATCCTCGAGTGTTGGCGCTGGGCAGATTTTGGTTGGCGTCTCAATAATTCTAGCTAGGGGAGAGCCCGGTAGGTTTGCTGGAGGAGCAGAGCATCCTTTTCTAAGTCGGGCACACTCTCGCAAATGACTACTCCTTTTGCCTTTCGTTCCTTCAGAGCTTTGAGTAGCTCCGTATAATGTAAGTCTGAATCAGGAAGCATCAAATGCTTGATTTCGCCCTTCTTGCCGTAAGCAATCCCGGAGAGGTGGATGTGCATATTATCTAAGGCTTGCCTGCCCAGTTTTCGTTCAATCTGGTCTAGGATATCGAGAAATTCCTGATAAGAATTAGCCTTTCCTGTCCGGGCATGCCAATGAGAAAAATCAAGGCAAGGGGCAACCCCTTCTATCTCGCTGCCAAGCTGAAGTATTTCCTCTAAGGTGCCAAATTGAGAAGGTTTTCCGGTAACTTCAGGGGAAATCGTCACTTTGTTTTCCTCTCTCCGCAGAATGTTTACCACCTCTTGCAGATGCCTTTTGACCGTAGTGTAGGTCTCTGCGGGGGTACTTTTGAGATAAAAGGCAGCGTGGAAAGTAATACTTCTGGCGCCGAAAAGAGCAGCAATGCGAGCAGTTTGCAGTATCCTTTCTTTGCTCATGTGTATCTTATCTGGCTCCACAGCATTTAGGTTTATAAAGTAAGGTCCGTGAGCAGTGAGCACTACCGTCTTTCTTGCTGCTAATTCTCCCACCGCGACAGCAACCTGAGGGCGCATCTTTACCCCTTGGACGAATTCTATCTCCATGCAACCGAGGCCGAGCTCGGCAATACGCTCAATGCCAGCCTCTGTGGAACGGAGTTTAGCGCTAACAGGGACACCGCCTGTTCCGAAAAGGATCTCGCCTGTTTCGTTTGAATTCATGGTTTCCTTTATCTATTTTAATGCTTCGTCTACGATTTTTCTATAGGCAGCCAGCAATTTTTTGGTTAGCTGACCGACTTTACCTGTGCCGATGGGCTTACCCTTAAATCGAGGCTCTGGGCAGAGCGGCGAAGGCGGGCGAGGTGACGGTCAAGGTGAAGGATATGCCCTTGGTAAGCTTGCATGGTCTCGAATAATCCGTATCCGTAAAGGAAGCCATGGTCGAAGGGAGATAGCTTAGCCTTGGAGCGGGGGATAAGTTGGCCGTTGAGATAGATAATTTCTGCCAAGTTTAGAAAAATCCTAAATTCTAAGCACTAAATTCTAAACAATATCAAATGACCAAAATCCAAAGGGCTAAACAGTTTTGAGTTTCTGTCATTCGTGCTTTATATTTGTTTAGGATTTAGGATTTCGTAATTAGGATTCATCAAATCTTGCATTTTGCTCTTTTAGCTTGGATTTGGTATTTGATTTTCGTTCCAAACTGGATGGGTAAAGCGAAGAAAGTTGGTTAAAATATCGTGTCCTACTTCAGTGAGGATTGATTCGGGGTGAAACTGAACCCCCTCCACTACATAATCTCGGTGTCTCACTCCCATTATTATCCCTTCAGGAGTTTTGGCAGTGACTTCGAGGCAGGATGGAAGACCCTCAGCTTCAATAATCAAGGAGTGGTAGCGTGTTGCTGGAAAGGGATTGAGTAAGCCCTGATAGATAGTTGTGCCATCGTGGTGGATAATGGAGGTCTTGCCGTGTACTGGCAATGTCCGACCAATTTTGCCCCCATAGACGTGACCAATGCATTGATGCCCTAAACATACCCCCAGTATGGGGATTTTCCCTCCAAAGTGCTGCATTACCTCATTGGAGATGCCTGCTTCCAGGGGAGTACAAGGTCCTGGGGAGACGACGATATGACTAGGGGCTAGCTCTTCGATTTGTGCCAGAGTTATCTTGTCATTGCGATAGACCACTGGTCGCCAGCCCAGCTCCCCCAAGTATTGGGCGAGGTTGTAAACAAAGGAATCATAGTTATCTATTATCAGTACCATTTTTCAGCTTGTTGCCAGGATAGAATAGCCTTGCTTCTCCCAGTTTGGTTGATTTCTTAGTGCTGAATTATATCTCTACCTAGTCGTCATTGACAAATTTATCTTTGGCGTTTATCCTATTCATCGTTGTCTCATTACAATTACCTATCTGCTGTGCGGGCACAGGCAGGATTTTTTGGTGCGGGTATTATTTGCTGTATCATAGCTAAAAATGGACACCTTGGCTAGGACTTCAAATACTATGTGATTCTATTGAGGGAGATAATTATGGAAAAGGTCATCATTTTCGACACTACCTTACGAGATGGTGAACAAGCTGCGGGAGCGAGCTTGAATGCCCGAGAAAAGCTGGAACTAGCCAGGCAACTGGCTAGGCTTGGTGTTGATGTCATTGAAGCTGGTTTTCCTGCCAGCTCAGTTGGAGAGTTTGAGGCTGTTCGCCTCGTCGCCCAGGAGCTTAAGCGTTCCACAGTTTGTGCTCTTGCCTCTGCTAATGCTGAAGCCATAGACAGGGCTTGGGAGGCGGTTAGAGAAGCCAATCATCCCAGGATTCATATTTTTCTTTCAGCCTCAGACATTCACCTTGCTCATCAACTCAGAAGGACTCGTGACGAAGTTCTAAAGATGTCTCAGGAAATGGTGGCTAGGGCTAAGAGTTATTTAGACGATGTTGAGTTCTCACCGATGGATGCCAGTCGTGCTGACCCTGCTTACATCTACCAGATTCTGGAGGCAGTGATCAACGCTGGAGCAACCACTGTTAATATCCCCGATACTGTGGGCTATGCTACCCCCCAGGAATTCGGCAGTTTAATCCAGGGCATACTGGACAACGTGCCTAACATTGGCAAGGCTGTGGTCAGCGTGCATTGTCATGATGACCTTGGGTTGGCTGTGGCTAACAGTCTCGAGGCAATAAGAGTAGGTGCGCGGCAGGTTGAATGTACTATTAACGGCATCGGTGAGAGAGCGGGCAACGCTTCTCTAGAAGAGATTGTCATGGCTCTGAAGACTCGCCATGATTTCTTCAACCTCACCACCAATATTAATACAACTCAAATTTACCGGACAAGTCGTCTGGTTAGCGAGATGACTGGTTTTCCCGTCCAGCCTAACAAAGCTATCGTTGGGGCAAATGCATTCCGCCATCAGTCAGGTATCCATCAAGATGGCATGCTTAAAAAGTCTATCACTTACGAAATTATGGACCCCAAATTGGTTGGCATCCCTTCAAGTGCACTGGTGCTGAGTAAGGTGAGTGGTAGGCATGCCTTCAAAGAGAGATTATCCGAACTTGGCTACACTTTAAGCGAAGAAGCATTAAACCGCGCCTTTCAGGACTTCAAGAAGTTAGCGGATAAGAAAAAGGAAATCACGGACCGGGATATTGAATCTCTGATAGCTGAGGAATTACGTACTGTTACCGAGGTGTACCATCTTGACCATGTTGAAGTTTCTTGTGGTGACCATAGCCTCCCTACGGCAACAGTTAGGCTTATCGGTCCAGATGGGCAAAGTTTGGCCGATGCTGCTTTGGGCACGGGTCCTGTAGATGCCGTATATAAAGCTATCAATCGCATAGTTGGGATACCTAATAGACTCACGGAATTCACTGTTAAATCGGTTAGTGAGGGGATTGATGCCATCGGGGAGGTTTTGATACGAATAGAGAGCGAGGATGTAACCTATACCGGGCGTGGTGCTTCCACTGACATCATTGTTGCCAGTGCCAAGGCATATATGAATGCCCTGAATCGTTTGTTGGCGGCAAAAAAGGGAGCTAGTAATGTTGAAGGCAAAAATTAAGCTCTCTGAAATCTTCTGAAAGCGGAGGTGATGAATTTGAGTCCTTTGCTAGAAATGACATTGAGGTTTTTGTTGGCTGTTGCCTTGGGGGCGGGCATTGGTTATCAACGAGAGCGAGCAGGCAAGGCAGCGGGAGTGCGTACGCATATATTAGTTAGCTCCGGGGCAGCCCTTTTCACCGTGGTATCTATATACGGGTTTGGTGGTGCAGTTGACATCTCTCGGGTTGCCGCTGGAGTAGTAGTTGGAATTGGTTTTATCGGCGCTGGTGTTATTCTCCGTGGCCAGCGTGAAAAAGAGGTGGCAGGGTTAACCACCGCAGCTACCATCTGGATAACTGCTGCTATAGGTCTAGCTGCGGGGGCAGGGCTGTATTTGGTCTCCGTTATAGCAACTGCGGTCGCTGTAGGTATTCTGATGCTTCCCAAGGTTCGTGGCTAAGAAATTCATTGCGAACAGAGCTAAGCAATCTCAATGAGAGCGCCGGTTTAAGAATTTTAACGACACTCCTGGCGAAGGTACATTTGTCATGCTTAAAATTTTGCACACAGCCGATGTTCATCTAGGGGCGAAGTTCTCGGGTCTGGGAAATAAAGGTGCCTCTCAACGAGAGCAGTTGAGAACTACATTCAAGAACATCATTGCCACTGCAATAGATAAAAGGGTGAACATCGTTTTAATTGCCGGAGATTTATTCGATGCTAACCAGCAGCCACAAAGAAATATAGATTTGGTAATAGAGCAATTTAATTTACTGAATCAGAATAGTATTCCAGTCTGCCTTATCCCTGGCACGCATGATTCTCTTGATTCCTCGTCGATTTACAGAAAGGTTGACTTTGAAGGAAAATGCTCTAATCTAAAAATTTTTACCGATGAAAATATATCCTGCAAAGAGTATACCGGCCTCAATTTAACGGTATATGGGAAACCAAATCTAAGTAATAGGTCATACATAAGCCCACTGGAAGGGCTCAAGCGCTTGACCTCAAGTAAGTTTCATATCGCTATGGCTCATGGATCGTTCTATTATATTCCGAATATGAGAGAGGATGATCATGTCTTTAGAATTGAAGAGATCGAAAACAGCGGCATGGATTATATTGCACTGGGGCACTGGCATGGAATGAAATCTTGCTCAGAGAAGCCTCCAGCCTGGTATTCAGGCCCGCCGGAGTGGATACCTGACCAGAAAGAAAGAGGTGCTGTGCTTTTAGTTAGCCTTTCGGATGCTGGTGAGGTCGAAGTTAAAACTAAAATGCTTGGGCTTCGTGACTATGATGAATTAGAGATAGATATGAGTGAAATACAAGACCTGGCGAAGCTAAAAATGAAAATCTTCGAGGGGGCAAATCAGAATTTGGTAAGAAGAGTAACTCTTAAAGGGCTTCGCGATGCCGAACTCATAGTAGAATCTGAGGAACTGGAAACCGAATTGGGCGAGGAATTTTTTCATCTTAGTGTTATAGATAAATCTCACCCGAAGTCAAGAGAGGTCACAGAGGACGAAGAGCGGTTGATTAGGAATAGATTCATTAAGCTAATGAAGATGCAAATCGAAAGTTCTGAAGGGGAAGAGAAAGACATTGCTGAAAATGCCCTTCAGTATGGCATAGCCCTTCTGGATGGGAGGGAAGTCTTATAATGTGGTTAAAAAGGATTGAGCTCAAAAACTTCAAGAGACTTGTTGATTTTCAAGCCCAGTTCAGCCCTGGGATAAATGTGGTCAAAGGTCCGCTAAATGAAATGGGGAAGTCCACTTTGCTCGAGGGTATCAGTGCTGCTCTTTTTTACAATCCTAAAAGCACTGCAAAGTGGCTTAAGGAATATGTTTCCTGGGGCTTAACAAAGCAGTGTCGAATTAGCCTTGAGTTTGAGAATAAGGGGAATAAATACTTGTTGGAGAAGGATTTTGACAAAGGAACCGTCAGACTCATTGGTGAGAATGGCCAGGAAGAGCTTGATACTTTCAAAAAAATCTCAGAGAGAATGGCAGATGTACTGGGGACTGATTCTGACAGGCTCTTTTCATGCACTTCTTGTATTCGTCAGGCTGAGGTAAGGGCGATTTCATCAGGAGAGAAAGAGATTAGCGAGAGTTTGGAAGAAGTTGTGACTGGGGGTAAAGAAAGTACCCTTGCTTCAGAGATAATACAGAAGCTGGACGACAAAATCTCTGAGATGAGGAAGGGGTTAGACAGACCGGCAAAAATCCCAGGCATCTTGGCAAGCCTCAAAAACAAACTACAAGATACTTCGCGGAGATATGATGAAGTTAAGGAGGAGGTTTTAAAAGTTGAAGCTCAAAAAATCGAACTGATGGAAGTGAACAAGCAACTGGCTCAGATTAAGGAAGAATATGAAAAGTCCAAGGCGTTGCTGGAGAAAAATAAACAGCGTAAAGAAATCGAAGCGTCTATAAAAGACTTAGAACAGAAATATGACGGAGTTGAAGAGCTACTTGGCGGGATAAATGAACTGATGACTGAGTTCGAAAGAGCAGACGCGGCGCTTAGATCTATTGAAGGATTTGAAGATGAGCAACAGGTCTCGGAATTTAGAAAGGGGTTGGATGCAATCCAGAATAGACGTGGGGATATCAAGAATGATTTAGCTCAGCGAGAAAAGGAGCTGGCTGAAGCGAAGGAAAGAGTGAACAGAAGGAAGTCTGTGAGATTTTTTGGTTCAGGGAAAGGCATAGCTACTGCGCTGACAATATTAGTAGGCGGGATAATTGGAGCTTTAGTTGTTTCTTTATACTTCTGGAGTTTGGCAATCTTGGGCGCAGTTTTTCTTGTCATAACCATACGGGCGAGAATTGCCCTCGTTCGAGATAAGACCAATATTTCGGGTATTGAAGAGCGCATTCAGGAAATGAAGGAAGCTCTCGGTGAACTTAGTCAGGGAGAACAAGAATTGCTGGCTAAGGTTAAATGTAATATGGTTGCCGAGTTCGATAAGAAGGAAAGGGATTTTGGCTCTAGGCTTAAAGAAAAAAGTAGCTTGGAAGCTCAACTAAAGGGAATGTTGAGAGGCAAGGCGGTCGAAGATTTTCAAAAGCAAAAGCGAGAAATATCGAAGGATTTAGCGGTTGAGAAGGCGAAACTTACCGAGGATTTGCTAGCAACATGTCTGAGCCCAGAGGATTACATCGAATTAGAAAGCAAGGTTCGGGGTTTAGAGGAAAGGCAAGCCGGACTTGAAGACCGTAAAAAATATAGTGAAGCAGTCGTAAAGCTGGCGAAAGAAAAAGAAGTTGATGCTGAAAAGCAAATCAAGCTAGAGGAGGAAGTAGACAGTCTTCAAGAAGCTTTGAAGCAAGAAGAGAAACAAGTAAAGATTTATGAATTAGCCAGGGAATTTGTATCCCAGGCGAGGGCTGAGACATTCTTGTCGGCTAACGAAGTTTTGGAAAAGGAAATTCAGAATTATTTTTCGGTTTTTACCAATGGTAAATACAAACAGGTGAAAATCAATCAAGAAGGCTTGGAGTTCTGGGTGTATTCAAATGAGAAAGGGGACTGGGCTAAGCCCGACGAGTTAAGTGGTGGGGCAATTGATGAATTCTATTTGGCTTGTCGGCTTGCCCTGGTAAAATTGATATTTCGGGATAAGAAGCCGCCTTTGATATTAGATGACCCCTTTGTTAATTTTGACTCGGTACGTCTGGCTAACACGCTAAACTTTTTCAAAACGCTGGCCTCGGATTATCAAATCATCATATTCACACTGGGCGATTTATATGATAAGGTAGCTGATAACATTATTTTATTAGGTGAACAGCAAAGGCCTTTGTGATGAGCTTAGCGCTCATCATGACAAGCACAGCTTCCATGATTGCCAGCGAAGAATGAGAGGTAAATAATATGGAATTCGATGTAGCGGTTTTACCCGGCGATGGTGTTGGCCCTGAGGTAATAACACAGGCGCTAAAGGTTTTGAAGACCGTGGGGGAGGAATTCGGGCATAGTTTCCGCCTTCAAAATGGTCTCATAGGTGGCGTTGCCATAGATACCCTAGGCACAGCCCTCAACGATGAGACCTTGAAGATGTGTAAACAATGTGATGCAGTGCTGCTCGGTGCAGTTGGCGGTTCTAAGTGGGATGACCCTCAAGCCAAAATCCACCCTGAAGACGGGCTCCTGGCTTTGCGCAAAGGGCTGGAGCTGTTCGCTAATTTGCGCCCCGTGAAAGTTTTCTCTATGCTTGTGAATTCCACTAATCTCAAGCCGGAGGTAGTTAAGGGGGTTGACTTGGTGGTAGTTCGAGAACTCACAGGTGGACTTTACTTTGGTCAGCCCAAGAAGCAGTGGCGAACTCGGGAGGGAAGGCAGGCCGTTGATACCATGGCTTATTCCGAGGTGGAAATTAAGCGCATATTAAGAGTTGGCTTTGAGGTGGCTCGCAGCCGCCGTAAAAAGTTAACTTCGGTAGATAAAGCCAATGTTCTCCAGTCATCCCGGCTATGGCGGCAGATTGCTATAGAAATTTCCGCCGATTACCCCGATGTTGAGCTTCGACATATGCTGGTTGATGCCTGTGCTATGAGGTTTATTCAGCGTCCTGCTGAGTTAGATGTCTTGGTCACGGAAAACATGTTCGGTGACATTCTCACCGACGAGGCTTCGATGCTGGCTGGCTCTATGGGCATGCTCCCTTCAGCCAGTTTAGCAGGAATTCCCGGGGGGAAAACCTTTGGCATGTATGAACCAATTCACGGCAGTGCTCCCAGTCGAGCGGGGCAAAACCTGGCTAACCCTATTGCCACTATTTTGAGCGTAGCTATGATGCTTCGCTATTCCTTTGCGCTGGAAACCGAAGCACAGACTATAGAAAATGCTGTCCTCGCTGCTTTAGAGAAAGATTATAGAACTTACGATATAATGTCAGAAGGCAAGATTCGGGTGGGAACAAAGGAGATGGGAGATTTGATTGCTCAAAAAGTAAAAGGTTAAGGGAATTTTTCATGATAACAGTGCAGCTTTATGATACCACTCTGAGGGATGGTGCCCAACAGGAGGGGATTTCTTTGTCTGTCGAGGATAAGCTAAAGATTTGCCAGAAGCTGGATGAGTTAGGCATTGACTTCGTAGAGTGTGGCTGGCCGGGTTCTAATCCTAAGGATACCGAGTTCTTTGTCCAGGCACAGAATTTACGCTTGACTCATTCAACCCTGGTTGCCTTTGGTAGCACCAGGCACGCGAATTCTCAGGCGGAAAAGGACTTTAACCTCCAGGCTTTACTTAAGGCCAAAACCAAGGTAGTCACTATCGTAGGAAAAGCCTGGGATAAGCAGGTAACCAAGGTTCTGGAGACAACGCTGGAAGAAAACCTCAGCATGATTACAGATTCCATAACTTACCTCAAAGCAAAAGGGCTCAGGGTTTTCTTCGATGCCGAGCATTTCTTCGATGGATATAAGGATAACCCTGAATATGCTTTACAGGTGGTGGCGGCTGCGGCTAAAGCTGGTGCCGAATGCGTGGTTCTTTGCGATACCAATGGCGGCACCCTGCCGCAACAGATAGCGGAGGCTATTAAAGCTGTCCAAAAGGCAAGCCCTGTCGCTTTAGGTATTCACACCCATAATGATGCCGAGCTTGCCGTGGCTAACTCCCTGGCTGCCATGGAAGCGGGGGTTATTCAGGTTCAAGGAACCATTAATGGCTATGGCGAACGCTGTGGCAACGCCAATCTCTGTTCCATCATACCAACTTTGAAACTTAAGATGGGTATTGATTGTATTACTGACGAGCAGCTAGGCAAGCTCAGCGACGTCTCTCGTTATGTATCAGAACTAGCTAACATGCCTCATTATGACCGGCTTCCTTATGTAGGCGGTGATGCCTTCACTCATAAGGGTGGGATTCACGTATCTGGCTTAATAAAGTGGGAAGATAGCTACCAGCACATAAATCCAAATCTAGTGGGCAGCCGCCCGTATGTTGTTGTTTCTGAGCTGGCAGGGAAAGGAAGTATTATCTTTAAGGCTAAAGAGCGTGGAATACCTATCCCTAAAGGCAAGGAAATTGAGGAGGTGCTGAAGCAAATTAAGTTATTAGAGAAGCAGGGTTTTCAATATGATGTTGCCGAGGCGTCCTTCGACCTTCTGCTCCGCCGGGTTCAGCCCGACTATCAGCCACCTTTTGAGCTGGTTGACTTTATAATAGTGGTGGAGAAACGGCGCCGCCCACCCACCAGAGGAAATCAAGAAGAGCCATTGTCAGAAGCCACTATCAAGGTCAAGGTGGATAACAGAATAGTGCATACGGCTGCTGAGGGTGATGGGCCGGTCAACGCCCTCGACCAGGCTCTGCGCAAAGCTTTGCTCCAGTTCTATCCTGACTTAGCTGCTGTAAAACTTATTGATTATAAAGTGCGCATCCTCGAAGAAACCGCAGGAACTGCATCGCAGGTCCGGGTGCTCATTGAATCAAGCGACGGTCGGGAAAACTGGCGGACGGTAGGCAGCTCCACTAATATCATCGAAGCCAGCTGGCTGGCCCTGGCCGACAGCATCGAATACTGGTTGATAAAGCAGGCTGGCAAAGCAAAGAGCTGACCTTCGTTACAACATATTGGATTTGATTTCAAAAACGGTGCTATAGATGATTGGAGGGTTCGACCGAGGATGTTACAAGAACTTGAGTTCGGATATACGGAGTTGTGCGAAATTGGGCGGTGGCTTAGAAATATTTATAATATGTTTTAAATCTATGTAATGTTATGAACAATTTACTAATTGAGTACTGGCTGATAAGAATGTATTTTAAATTGCCTAATAGATACCAAAAACTATTAAAAAGATTGTATGAATGGTATATATTTATTAGTGCACCTTACAGGAAATTCATTTTAGATCTAAAATTTACCTTAATTTGGTCTTCTATAAGAAATAAAAAAATCAAGAATATCAATCTTTTTGAACAAAAGGTTTATTCTCAAAATGGTGAAGATGGTATTATCAAAATAATTTTTTATAAAATAGGAGTCATTAATAAATTTTGTGTTGAATTTGGAGTCGAGAATGGTCTTGAATGCAATACTCATTATCTTATAGAAAAGGAAGGATGGGGTTATTTACATATGGATTGTGGCGATTATACTAAATTTTACACCCATATTAAAAAAGAATTTATAACAGCGGAAAATATAAACTCGCTATTTGAAAAATATAATGTTCCGAAAGAATTTGATTTATTATCAATAGATATTGATTACAACACTTACTGGGTTTGGAAAGCGATTAAAGGATATAAAGCTCGCGTAGTTGTTATAGAATACAATGCAAGCTTCCCCCAAACCGAAAGTAAGGTAGTTAAATATGACCCAAATAAAATGTGGGATGGAACCAATTATTATGGTGCGAGTTTGTTAGCGTTGGTAAAATTGGGAAAATTGAAAGGTTACACTTTAGTTGGATGTGATAAGAGAGGAATAAACGCATTTTTTGTAAGAGACGATTTCGTAAATGACCATTTTATGATAAAGGACATTAAAGAACTTTATAAACCACCAAGTTATGGGATAAAAATAAATGGAAAATATATTGGGCATTCACCAAGTAATGAACCATTTATTTCTGTGTAAAATCAAATATTAAAATCGCCGCCGCTCAACTCTCGTTCGCTATGGCTCACTAGGTGCTATCGCACTCGCCCAACAGCGGATAGAAGGCTTCGTTTCACTGCGCCCAAATTGCCTTTGTGGCAACTTCTTTTATCCACAAACTACTACGCGATGTTGGTAGAAGGATATTATGAAATTTTGCACTGCTATTGCCTTGACGGCAATCTTCGTACTCTCTTTTCATTTCAAATTCATGTCTTTGGGCTACAAATTTCGCGATTTCTTCCTGCCCCGCCTGAGTATCTTGAAAGAGGTGGGGATAAAGCCGTGATTTCATGTGCTCGATTATTGCTGTGGACCCGGGAGTTACATAATGCCCCTCGCAAAATTGGTGGGCGAGTCAGGGAAAATTTACGCCCTGGATATCCATCCACTGGCAATTCAGAAGGTTAAGGATATCGCCTCAAAAAAACAGCTGAGAAACGTGGAAACCATTCTTTCTGATTGCCAAACCGGGTTGCCGGATAATAGCTTAGATGCGGTTCTATTGTATGATGCCTTTCACCACTTGAGCGACCCAGACTTGGTACTAAATGAGATACATCGAGTATTGAAACCAGATGGAATCCTATCCTTCGGTGATCACCATATGAAGGAAAAGGAAATAGTGGTTGAGGTAATAAATGACCGATTGTTCAGGCTGCTGAGAAAAGGCCAAAGAACGTATACTTTCTTGAAAGAGGAATAGTAATGGGCAACTTCTTTTGCTTAGATAGTACTGGGTAATAAATTCTCAGTGCCAACACTTGCCCCGCTAGGCGGACAAAAACCCTCCATCAACAGGTATAAGTGCTCCATGAACATAACTGGACAAATCGCTGGCAAGGACCACAGCAATACGGGCTACTTCATCTGGCTGTCCGCTTCTTCTCAAGGGCAGCCTCATTGCAAGCTCTATGCCCGTTTTAAGGGGGCCCGTCTTAAACCGGGCAACTTCTTTAGCGACGGCCTTTGTTCCCGGAGTCATTATGCCGCCGGGTAAGATTACATTTATCCTGAAACCGTTTCTGCCGTACTGTTTGGCCAGAGCTTTTGTCAGGGCAATAACTCCTGTCTTGCTAATGTCGTAGGGAATCAGATCTTCTGCGATAGGCACAATGGCTTCAATAGAGCCGATGTTTATAATCACCCCTCCTCTCTTTAATCTCTTCCTTATCATATACTGGCACATCAAAAGAGCTGATCTTAAATTTATATCTATTACCTTCTTAAGAAAAGCATCATCTACTTCCAGGAAATTCTTGAAAGGATATATTCCGGCGTTATTTACTAGTATGTCAGGCTCTTTTCCATTTAGTTCTTCCCATAGCGCATCTACTTCCTCTTCCCTAGAGAGATCCACCTTATGAATGTCTATTTCCGACTCGAACCGTGAGAGCTCCTTTTTTACGAGTCCCAGCCCTTTGATGTTCATATCTACGAGGTCTAAATCCGCACCCGCTTCTGCAAACCTGTAGGCCATTGCTCTGCCAATACCAGCGGCAGAGCCAGTAATCAAGGCTCTCTTCCCTTTCAAGGAGATAAGTTCAGATAAAGGCTTCGATGCTTTCATAGCGTCAAACTATTTGTCGCAACTTGTTACTTCTATTATACTACTACTGAAAGCATTATTCGAAGGCTGTTGCAAATACTGAAAATGCTTGCCCGGTTTAGTACCTCGCCTTTAGCCAATCCAGAACAAAATCTATTGCTGCCTTTTCCAGGCGCAGTTTATGCTTGGCACCAGGTATTATTTTTAACTCTTTGGGCTCTTTAGCTTTCTGGTATAGCTTATGTGCATGCTCCAGGGGTATTAATTCGTCGGCATCTCCATGAACCAAAAGCAGGGGACGGGGAGAAATTTTATCAATCCACCTGATTGGAGAGACGGTCTCAAATCCTCTTTGCCATTCTTCTATCGAGGGCGGAAAATCTTTATCCCTGATTGACCCGATTTGGCGAAACCGTTGGACGGTGTCCAGAGGTGTTTCTCTTTGAGAGAGGGAGCGAAAATCCGCGGGGCAGGCACAGGTTACCACTGTAGAGACCCTGGGGTCTTGGGCGGTGGTATAAACGGAAACCGCTGCCCCTCCGCTAAATCCCAGTAAACAAAAACGGGTCTTATCTACCTCCTTCAGGTTATACAGGAAATCGAGAGCGGCTTGTAAATCTCGACTCCAGCCCAAGATGTCTAGGTTACCTTCGCTCCTTCCCGCCCCCCGGAAGTTAAAGATTAGGGTGGCGAAGCCAGCATGGCAGAAGCGCTGCGCCAGCAGTGTATAGCCCCGGTCAGCGGGGTCGGGGGGAGTAGCCGGAATGCCGTGGCAGATGCACAAGGCGGGGTGAACCTTGTCCCTTAACGGAATATGAAGCTCGCCCGCAAGCTCAAGCCCATCGGCTTTCAAGCGAATTTCTCTTGCTTCCATCTTTTTAAGGTTCAAAAATAATAGGTCTGCCTTCTCCTCTTAAAAATGAGCCCCGCTACAAGTCCCAGCAACAAACCTCCAAGGTGGGCTTGCCAGGCTATCCCGGAGAAGAAGAAAGAAAGGAGGAAGAAGATTATGATTGCTACCCAGAGTGGCATGGGGACAGGGATGAAAAATATAAAGACTGGCACTCTGGGAACCAGTACTGCCAGTGCCCCACCAATGGCGAAAATAGCCCCCGAGGCTCCTATGCCTATGACGTTCGGAGGGGCAAGGAGAATATAAAGAGCATTTCCCGCCAGTCCTCCCAGAAAAAATACCGCCAGGAAGTTTTTCTCTCCCGCTACCCGGAGGAAGAAACCTCCCAGAAAATACAGGCTTATCATATTGAATATAATGTGGGTAAAACCGCCGTGGACGAATATGGCAGTTATGATGGTCCAGGGTTGTTGAGAAAGCAGCACAGGTGCCAAGCCAAGAAAGCGGACAATTTCATTGTTTCCCGTGATGGGATACCCGCCAATCGCTATCTCAATTACGAAGATTACGACATTTAGAGCGATTAAGAACCACAGGGCATTTAAATTGACAGTGCGATAAGTTCGCATTGCGCAATTATAGATAAATCTGGCTTCTGGTTCAACAGGCTGTCTCAAGGAGCGGTTGGTTATAATGTGTTGTAATATCCGGCGACGTAAGTTTATAATGGGGAAGATATTCAGGCCAGCAAGGTAGTTTCCTTGCGGGAATTTTAAGTGAGCGAGCAAAGTCCAGAACGGAAACGAAACCTTGCCCCCATAGTCATAGTGGGCATAATTCTGGCAGCTCTCTGTGGCATCTCATTATACATACGCATAGCCCTGCCTTATGACCAAATTTTTGTCAATGACTGGGTCTGGTTTGGAGAGACCGATGCCTATTATCAAATGCGCAACATAGAAACTCTGGTGCATAACTTTCCCCACTTCAATTCCTTTGACCCCTACATAGTGTACCCTGGTGGTGGTGGAGGAGTTGTTCGACCATTCTTTCACTGGCTTGTCGCTGCCATCGTTCTGCTTGTTAGCCGGGGGGCACCAACTCTGCATACTATGGAAGTAGTGGGTGCTTACATGCCCGCTATTCTGGGCACTCTGACGCTCATCCCGGTGTATTTTATTGGCAAGGAACTGTTTAACCGCTGGGCGGGGGTAATTTCAGCCGCCCTGGTTGTCATTTTGCCTGGCGAATTTCTGCATCGTTCCCTGCTTGGCTATACTGACTACCATGTTGCTGAGACTTTGTTTAGCACCGTGTGCATACTCTTTCTAATAATGGCCATTAAGAGAGCTCGGGAAAGAGAGATTTCCTTTAACCACATTCTAAGTAGAGACTGGTCAACTATCACCAAGCCTCTCGTCTATACCCTGCTGGCTGGCATCTTCCTCGGTATTTATCTCCTTTCCTGGCAAGGTGGGGTAATGTTTGTCTTCATTATATTTGTTTACCTGGTGATTCAGTTCATCGTGGACCACTTAACGCATAAATCGAGCGACTATCTATGTATTGTCGGCACTCCTTTTTTCCTTATTGCCTTCCTCATGCTTCTCCCCGTATTGGGCACGAGCGACCTGGATATCATTTCTCGTGTATCTCTGCCGATTGCCATAGTGGTACCTATATTCTTAAGTATTATCTCACGACTTATGGCAGGCAGGGCTTTGAAGCCTGTTTACTATCCTTTGACCTTGCTTGGAGTGGCTGGAATTGGTCTTGCTGCTTTGCATGCCATCAATCCCTCTTTGCTTCAGTCCATGCTCGAGAAATTTAGCATCTTCAGGCCGGCTGGCGCTATGCTGACCGTTTCTGAGGCGACAGCTCTTCTTTTCCCCTATGGCAGTTTCACCTTGAGTGTGGCCTGGGCCAACTTCACCACCTCCTTCTTCATCTCATTTATTTCCTTGGCCATGCTTATCTATTTCGCTATTAAAGAAAAAAGTGCCGACAAAACCTTGTTCCTGGTATGGAGTATAATAATGTTAATAGCAATCCTGGGGCAGCGCCGCTTCGGTTACTACTATGCCGTAAATGCTGCCTTGCTCACAGGATATTTCTCATGGAAAATGCTGGACATTGCTGGCTTAGGCAAACTGCTGGCTAAGTCTAAGGAAGTAGTAGTAGCGGTTAAGAAATTCAAGAAGAAGGAAAAGAAAACCAGGGAAAAAGCGAAGACAAAAACGTTTATGCAGCCTAGAGGCGCCTGGGTGAGGGTAATTGTCGCAGGAGTAGCCATCTTCTTCCTGGTGTTCTTCCCAAATTTTGGCTATGCGGAAGCACTTGCCAAGCAGCCAGTTCCTATTATGAACGAGGGGTGGTATAGCTCGCTTCTGTGGTTAAAGGATAAAAGCCCCGAACCTTTTAATGACCCCGAGTTCTATTATGAGCTATACCCACCAAAAGCCGACTTTGAATATCCCGAGACTGCCTACGGCGTGATGTCCTGGTGGGACTATGGCTACTATATAATGCAAATTGCCCATCGCGTACCTAATTCCAATCCTGGCCAGGCTAACGCTGACAAAGCTGGCAAGTTCTTCACTGCCCAGAATGAAAGCTCAGCCAACGAACTCGCAGATAAGTTAGGTTCGAAATATGTGATGATTGACTATGCAATGCTAGTTGGAAGTTTCCATGCCATGGCGAAGTGGGCTGGCGGGAGCGAGACTGAGTTTTACGAGTTTTATTATTATCACCAAACGCAGACTGGCAAACTAATACCAGTACTCTTGTCTTACCCCACTTACTATAACTCCACTGTGGTCAGGCTTTATTGCTTTGATGGTAAGGAACAACCTGGCAAAAATACATTAGTGGTTTCTTATCGAGAGAAAGTGAGCAGTGAAGGGATACCTTATAAACAAATCTCTAGTGCCAAAATCTTCTCTAACTACATAGACGCTGCAACTTATATCTCAAGCCAGGAATTAACAGACTATAATATAATGGGCGTTCTCCCTTCGGGCAACATAGTGGTTAAGTATGAAGAGATGATAAGCGAAGAAGGAATACATTATGAGGAGATTACTGACCTTATTTTCTTCCCGGAACCTTACTATAATTATGGGGATGCTACAGCTTTTATCGCGAGCCAGCCAACAGGGAATTGCAAAATACTGGACCCGTTTATTAGCCCCGTACCTTTAGAAAGGCTAGAGCATTATGAGCTTGACCATAGCTCAGATAGCTTACATACCTTCGCGACCTTAGGGAAACAGTTGCCCAGTGTAAAAATTTTTAAGTATCTTGGCCCAAGTGAGTCTTGAGTAAAAAGGCAACAACCATTACCGGTGGGGTGGGATTGATGGGCTCTCATCTAGTTGGGGAGTTGCTGGAGTATCGGTACAAGGTAATAATCCTTGACAACCTCTCTGCTGGGAGGGTGGGAAATATAAGACTGCTTATGGAGCCCTCTTGGCATTATGAGCAGAGCGAAGAATCTCCCCTCCAAGCAGAGTAAACTCTGCGTGGAAAACACATACGCCTCCACGAGATTGCTTCGGCACTATCTTGCCTCGCAATGACGGGTTGCGTTGCCAAATGCTTTTCTGATAACGTATTTAGAAAGTAAGAGAGTAGTAGGTTAACAGTCATGAGTAATAGAATTAAGCAAGGTGATATAATATTTGCTACATCATAGGGAACTGCATTTGAAATGAAAGCATTAATATTGGCTGGTGGTAAAGGAACTAGACTTAAGCCACTGACCAACACACTGTCTAAACAACTTATTCCGGTGGCTAATAAACCGATACTTCATTATGTTTTGGAGCAGGTCGTTGAGGCTGAAATAAGGGATATTGGTATTATTATTTCACCGGAAACAGGGGAGGGGATTAAGGAAGCGGTGGGAGATGGTTCAAGGTGGAACACTCAAATTACTTACATTTTACAGTCTGAACCCTTGGGTCTTGCACATGCTGTAAAAACAGCCCAAGAATTCCTTGGCGATTCTTCTTTCCTGATGTTTCTTGGCGATAATCTTATTCAGGGCGGCGTCACGAGTTTTGTTAAGGAGTTTACTACAAATAAGGTTGAGGCACTTGTTCTTCTTAAAGAAGTCCCCGACCCACGGCTGTTTGGCGTTGCCGAACTAAACGAAAAAGGCGAGATAACCAGGATTGTGGAAAAACCACGCGAACCGAAAACCAATCTAGCGGTGCCCGGCGTTTACCTCTTCACCAGAGACGTACACCAGGCAATAGACAGGATAAAACCCTCATGGCGAGGAGAACTTGAAATAACCGATACAATTCAACAGCTCATTGATTCTGGCAAAAAGGTGCGCAGTCACATCCTCACCGGATGGTGGCTAGATACCGGGAAGAAAGATGACCTCTTGGAAGCTAACCGTGTCGTCCTTGATGATTACTTAAAGCGAGACATTAAAGGTGAAGTGGATTCTCAAAGCCGGGTCGTTGGTAGGGTGGAAATCAGGCAGGGGGCAAGGATAGAAAACAGCACCATAAGAGGACCGGTGTCTATCGCCGAAGAGTGTCAGGTCAAGAATTCACGAATCGGTCCTTTCACGAGCATTGGAGCGGGCACAGTGATTGAGCACTCCTGGATAGTGCACTCGGTGATACTGGGAAGCTGCCGTATCTCGGGAATTGAGCGATTGGCTGATAGCGTTATTGGCCGAAGCACCGAAGTAATACAAGGAGGGCAGGACTTCAGGGCGGTAATGCTGTTCATTGGCGACGATGCCAAAGTGGCGCTCTAGAAACGAAGTGACGACATGCCATTTGCTTTCAAGAGGTTAGAGATTCCGGAGGTGGTCTTGATAGAGCCAAGGGTTTTTGAGGATGGGAGAGGCTTCTTTATGGAAACATACAAGATGCCAGATTTTGTTGCTGCTAGCATAAAGGAAAATTTCGTCCAGGAGAATCACTCTCGTTCTACTAAAGGGGTTCTCAGGGGATTGCATTATCAAAACCCACCCTTTGTACAGGGAAAGCTGGTGAGGGTGATAAGGGGTGAGATATTTGATGTCGCTGTCGACATAAGAAAGGGCTCGCCTACCTGGGGCAAATGGGTTGGGGTAATCTTATCGGAAAAAGATAAGAATAGTGTCTATGTTCCCGAAGCATTTGCTCATGGTTTCTGTGTCCTTTCAGAAGTTGCCGAAGTCATATATAAAACCACCAATGTCTACTCTGCTGAATCTGAAGCTGGTATTATCTGGAACGATGTAGACTTGAATATCGAGTGGCCTGTTAAGGAGCCGATTATATCAGAAAAAGACAAAAATTTGCCTAGTCTAAATGATGCAGATATCAAGTTTTACTACGGAGGCGAAGGAAGATGAAGCTACTTGTGACCGGAGGCGCCGGCTTCATCGGCAGCAACTTTGTTCACTATGCATTAAAGGAACACCCGGATTGGGACATAACCAATCTGGACAAGCTCACCTATGCCGGCAACTTGGAAAACCTGAAAGAGATACAAGACCAGCCTGGCTACCATTTTGTCAAAGGAGATATAGCTGATAGGAAGCTGGTAGACAAGCTAGTGAGTCAGCGATTCGATGTCATTGTGAACTTTGCTGCTGAAAGCCACGTTGACCGCAGCATTCTAGATGCCTCGCCATTCATCGAAACTAATGTTAAGGGAACTCAGGTGCTCCTCGAAGGGGCAAAAAAGCACGGGATTCAAAGATTTATCCAGGTATCCACTGATGAGGTCTATGGCTCTATTGATAACGGCCGCTTTACTGAGGAATCACATTTGTCTCCAAGCAGCCCGTATTCAGCCAGCAAAACCGCTGCTGACCTTTTATGTCGCGCCTACTTCAAGACCCACCATCTCCCGGTAATCATTACCCGCTGCACCAACAACTTCGGACCATACCAGTTTCCCGAGAAGTTAATTCCCCTGGCTATCACCAACGCCCTGGAGGATAAACCCGTCCCCGTCTATGGTGACGGTCTCAACATCAGGGACTGGATCTTTGTAGTTGACCACTGCCGGGCTCTTGATGCTGTCATTCAGAAAGGCAAGCCCGGAGAAATATACAATATCGGCAGCGGCAATGAGAAGACCAACCTGGAGCTTATCCACAAGCTGCTGGAGTTGCTGGACAAACCACAGAGCCTGATACAATTCGTTACCGACCGTCCTGCCCATGACCGCCGCTACGCTCTGGATTGCGCTAAGATAGCCATAGAACTGGGCTGGAAACCAGATTACTCCTTTGAAAAAGCCTTGAGTGCTACTGTTGACTGGTATCTAAAGAACGAGTTCTGGTGGCGGTCAATCAAAAGCGGCGAGTATTCCCGATACTATAACACGATGTACCTCAAAAGGTGAAAGTAGCAGTCACAGGCGCTAATGGGCAACTGGGCACTGATTTATGCCGGGCCTTAAATAACTTCGATATTATTCCCTTTAAGCATGCTGATATCGAAATTGCTGATATGGCTTCAGTCAGGGAAGCTATGCTCAAACATAAGCCGGCTATTATTATCAATACCGCCGCTTATGTTCGAGTTGATGACTGCGAAGATGAAAAGGATAAAGCCTTCTCGGTGAACGCCCTGGGAGCCCGCAATGTCGCTGTGGTTGCTCAAGAACTCGGAGCCAGGTTGATGCATCTCAGCACTGACTACGTCTTCGGCGGCGAGGCTGAGCCGCGAACTATCCCCTACACCGAATTCGATACACCTGTTCCCCTTAGCATTTATGGGAAGTCCAAGCTTGCTGGCGAGGATTCTGTCCGCCATCTGTGCTACAGACACTTCATCGTCAGGGCTTCGGGGCTTTTTGGTGTTGCCGGCTCCAGCGGCAAAGGCGGTAACTTCATCGAGACTATGCTCAAGCTGGCTAAAGAGCGCGATGAGCTCAGGGTGGTCAATGACCAGGTCTTTTCCCCCACCTCCACCGGGGATTTAGCCCGGAAAATAGCCCAACTGATGACTACCGACTATTACGGAATATTCCATATCACCAATAGAGGCGCCTGCTCCTGGTACGGGTTCACCACAGAGATACTTAAGCTGGCTGGCATAACGACTCCGGTCGTCCCCATAACTTCAGACCTGTACCCCCAGAAAGCCCGGAGACCCTGCTACTCGGTGCTGGACAATTACCACCTGCGGCTCCTGGGCATGGACGATATGAGACCCTGGCAGGAAGCGTTAAAAGATTACTTAGTTGACAGGGGTCACATTGCCTGAAATCAACCAGCCCTTTTCCATCACGTCCTTGCGACCCCTTCCCTTTTATCATCTCTGAGCCTTGAACGTTCGGCTAAGCCTCGGGCATGAGCCCAAGGCTTAGCCGCAATTCTTGACTATCCCAGGGTGAGGGGCATAATCTACATGCACTTTCACGCAGGCAGAGTAGCTGTCATCTGACAATACTACCTCCTGTTTCAAATGCTGGCTAAAGCTCCTCTTACCACTCTACATAAGTTATAGTCGCTTCTATATGTTCGACATCTATGCTGAGGCCTATGCCAATGCCTCCCATGCCTGGGTCCCAATCATAGTACTCATTAGTATACGTGGCATATACATCCAGCGGTTGGTTGAAACTGTGAAGGACCACAAATCCGGTGACGTATGACCCTGGTTGCATATTCAGGCGATTCCAAATGTTAGTGCATCTCCAGACTTTGCCTTGGTCATTTTGTATATTAAGCGAATTAAAACTAGTCTTTGTAGCCGGCGTAGGGTAGGTCCTTACCACCTTCCAAAGTACAGTAGCAGTACCAACGTTTGGGTTATGAACATTGATAGTGGTTGCGTAGTTGCCTGGCTTGACACCGTACTCATCACTTCCGGCCCACCCGCAGTGGTATGGCACTGCATACTCGTACCGCGTGACGGTCGCTGCTCTGACTGGCGAAGTGGGCATTGCCGTCGGTAATACTGCCATCGCCAACACCACTACCGCTAATGTCACTGATAGCGCAATAACTATTCGACTTTTCATTTCACTTAACCTCCTTTTGTTACCTTTTCTATTGCCTTATTGCCCCTCGTCCAGGGGCAAGACGGGCTGTCTAGCGCATAACTATAACTTCCATAGGCATCACCCCCTTGAAAAATATAAGCTGTTTGATTTCCCGTTCAATTCCCGGCATTTTTGTAGTTCCCCCGATTTCATCGGGTCAGCTACATTTCTAAACAGCCTCTGTTTTGTCTATTTTCGCTCCACCCTGGAAATATTTGAGGCGTCTCTCTTTGCCCAAGACCGACCTACCCCCCATATGCCGGGGAGAATCCATGGGCAAAAATCATCACTCTAATCAGTCAGCACCTACCATCAGCCTTCCCAATCGTTTGCCCGCGAGATAGGCTAATTGATATAATCAATGCAGTGGTGGTTGCCCAACCATCGCCAAAATCAAGGAGGAGACCTGTGGCAGCAGGTCTCCTCCTACTTTACTTTATATTCCCTTTCTTGCCCCCACAATATACGTGGCTTTCCCCAGCCACACCTGGTTGAAGCAGTGAACGCTGCTGTTATCTGTGAAGCTCATCGGTGATGTAACTGCGCACCACATCATTCTCAGCAACCCATTCTTGCCCATACTATCCCCTCTTGCCGCTGGAGTCGGGCTCATTTGACTGGCACAGTCACATATGCATTTTAGATATCGTACACATGTACGAGAAGCACATATGACAATACTTCATAATAAAGTAACAGTTCTTCAAAAAAAAGTCAATACCCCTCATCTTAATCCTCTCCACCAGGGGAGAGGGCCAGGAAAAAGGAGGCATTTCATACGCCTCCTTTTTGTGAGTGATTTTGATTGTCACCCTGAGCGGCAGTGGAGGGTCTGTAGCCTATTCGATGTGTTCATCCTGAGTGAGGTTCTTCGGTCGCTCTGCTCACTCAGAATGATACGCAATGTAAATGTCATTGCCGGCCCTTCGCTTCATGTCATTCTGACCTATTCCCCTTTGTCATCTCTGAGCCTTGAACGTTCGGCCAAGCCTTGGGCCTAAGCCTAAGGCTTGGCCGTGACCTTTGACTGCCCTGGGGCGAGCAACATAATCTGCATGCAGGTCAACGCAGGCAGAGTGACTGTCATCTGACAGTATATTACCTGTTATTTTAAATGGCGGTTGAAGCGTCTCCTACGGCACTACATATATTTCCCTCGCTTCTATATGTTCGACATCTATGCTTTGGCCTATGCCGACGCCTTCTGCTGCATACCACCATTCCTTTGTAGTATACGTGGCATATACATCCAGCGGATGGTCCTGACATCTAATGACCAAAAATCCGGTGACGTATGTCCCTGAGCCCATTCCAAGGCGATTCCAAATGTTAGTGCATCTGAAGACTTGGCCTTGGTCATATCTTATATTAAGCGAATTAAAACTAGTCTTTGTAGCCGGCGTAGGGTAGGTCCTTACCACCTTCCACTGTACAGTAACAGTACTAGGGTTTGGGTTATGAACATTGACAGTGGTTGCGTAGTTGGCTTCCTTGACACCGTCATATTCATCATAGCAATACCCGCAGTGGTATGGCACTGCATACTCGTACAAGGTATACTGTGCTAGGACTGGGGAAGTGGGCATCACATTCGGTATCACCCCCATCGCCAACACCAATACCGCTAATGTCACCGATAGCAAAATTGCTATTCGACTTTTCATTTCACTTAACCTCCTTTTGTTACCTTTTCTATTGCCTCATCGCCCCTCGACCAGGGGCAAGACGGGCTGTCTAGCACATAACTATCACTTCCATAGGCATCACCCCCTTTGCAAAACATAAGCTGTTTGATTTTGATATCCCGTTCAATTACCGGCATTTTTGTAGTTCCCCCAATTTCATCAGGCAACTACATTTCTAAATAGCCTCTGTTTTGTCTATTTTCGCTCCACCCTGGAAATATTTGAGGCGTCTCTCTTTGCCCAAGACCGACCTACCCCCATATGCCGGGGAGAATCCATGGGCAAAAATCATCACTCTAATAGGTCAGCAACTACCATCAGCCTTCCCCACCATTTGCCCGCAAGACAGGCTAATTACTATAATGAATTCGGTGGTGGTTGCCCAACCATCGCCAAAATCAAAGAAGAGACCTGTGGCAGCAGGTCTCCTCCTACTTTACTTTATATTCCCTTTCTTGCCCCCACAATATACGTGGCTTTCCCCAGCCACACCTGGTTGAAGTAGCGAACGCTGCTGTTATCTGTGAAGCTCATCGGTGATGTAACTACGAGCCGCCTCACGTTCAGCAAACCATCCTTGCCCATACTAACTCCTCTTGCCACCGGAGTCGGGCTCATTTGGCTGGACCAGTCATATATGCATTTTAGATATCGTACACATGTATGAGAAGCACATATGACAATATTTCATAATAAAGTAACAGTTCTTCAAAAAAAAGTCAATACCCCTCATCTTAATCCTCTCTACCAGGGGAGAGGACTACGAAAAAGGAGGCATTTCATACGCCTCCTTTTTGTGAGTGATTTTGATTGTCACCCTGAGCGACAGTGGAGGGTCTGTAGCCTATTCGATGTGTTCATCCTGAGTGAGGTTCTTCGGTCGCTCTGCTCACTCAGAATGATACGCAATGTAAATGTCATTGCCGGCCCTTCGCTTCATACCATTCTGACCCCTCCCCTTTGTCATCTCTGAGCCTTGAACGTTCGGCCAAGCCTTGGGCCTAAGCCCAAGGCTTGGCCGTGACCCTTGACTGCCCTAAGGTTAGGGGCATAATCTACATGCAACTCCACTCAGGCAGAGTGGCTGTCAGCTGGCAGTATTACCTGTTATGGACCTGGACCATACCACGCATTATAATCATACGTTTCGACATCTATGCTGATGCCTGCGCCCATGCCTCCCTCGTACTCAGTAGTATACACACCAGTTACATCCAGCGCCTCATCACTGTAAATGACCACATATCCGGTGATGTATTTTGGCGGTGGGAATGCCATGTTAAGTTTAGTGCAAATTTGCTTGCATCTGATGCACAAGGCTTGGTCCGGGTCAACCCAAATGTCTCCTGTAAAAGGACTAACCTTCAGATTAGGGAAGACCCTTACTACCTTCCACTTTACAAAAGCCATCCAATCTTGTGGGTTATGAAGGTTGACAGTGGTTGCGTAGTTGGCTGGCTTAACACCTTCCAGTTCATTTAAGGCAAAACCGCAGACGAACGGCACTGAATACCGGTAGACGTAATTTGGTTGGGCTAGGACTGGGGAGGTGGGCATCATCTTCGGTGCCACCCCTACCACCAACAGCAATGCCGCTAATGTAACTGATAGCGCAATAACTATTCGACTTTTCATTTCACTTAACCTCCTTTTGTTACTTTTTCTATTGCCTCATTGCCCCTCGCCAAGGGGCAAGACGGGCTGTCTAGCGCATAACTATCACTTCCATAGGCATCACCCCCTTGAAAAACATAAGCTGTTTGATATTTGATTTCCCGTTCAATTCCCGGCATTTTTGTAGTTCCCCCGATTTCATCGGGTCAACTACATTTCTAAACAACCTCTGTTTTGTCTATATTCGCTCCACCCTGGAAATATTTGAGGCGTAGCTCTTTGCCCAAGACCGACCTGCCCCCATGTGCCGGGTAGACTTCATGGGCAAGGACCATCACTCTAATAGGTCAGCAACTACCATCAGCCTTCCCCACCATTTGCCCGCGGGACAGGCTAAGTGATATAATCAATGCGGTGGTGGTTGACCGACCATCGCCAAAATCAAAGAAGAGACCTGTGGCAGCAGGTCTCTTCCTACTTTAATTTATTATATTCCCCTTGTTGTCCCCACAATATCCCTGACTTTTCCCAGCCACGCCTGTTGAAGCAGCGAACGCTTTTGTTATCGGTGAAGCTCAGCGGTGATGTAACTGCACACCACATCATTCTCAGCAACCCATTCTTGCCAACACTAACCCCTCTTGCCACTGGAGTCGGGCTCATTTGACTGGCCCAGGCACATATGCATTTTAGATATCGTACACACGTACGAGAAGCACATATGATAATACTTCATAATAGAGTAACAGTTCTTCAAAAAAAAGTCAATAGCCTATGGTAAGCCATAACAAGCTCTTGCACTAATTAATTATTTGGGCTACAATAGCACTCAAATTGGAGTGCAAATGCCAGACAGGGTCACCATAAAGATACCCCGTGAACTCTATCAGGGGCTAGTCAAGATGATTGAAGGAACCGGGTTCTCCAGTGTTACCGAGTTTATTGTATTTGTTATGCGAGATTTAGCATCGAGCGGTGAGATAAGGGGGGAGGATAAGTTAACGGAGGGAGAGGTAAGAGCAATAAGAGAAAGATTAAGGAGGTTAGGTTATCTATGAAAGAAAGAGGAGAAAAGAAGACCGTGTTGTTGCCTGACGAGCTTTATAGCAAGATCGAAGAAAGAGTAAAGGCTACAGATTTTGGATCCGTGGATGAATATGTGGAATTTGTCCTGGAAGAAGTCGTCAAGGAGGAAGAAGAGGAGAGGGCCTTCAGTAAAGAGGAGGAAGAGGAAGTAAAGAAGAGGTTGAAAGATTTAGGTTATCTGGATTAAAGAAAAAAAAGATGGAAATAACGCCAACTCTTTCTGTTGTAGTAGCTCTCATCGCTTTTTCGTTCCAATTTATGAGTGTTTCCATGGGATTGGGCTATGGTACCGTTCTGACCCCCGTGCTTCTTATCATAGGATTTGCACCTTTGCAGGTTGTCCCCGCAGTACTGTTAAGTCAATTTGCTGGTGGGGTAATCGGGGGGGTTGCCCATCACCGTGTGGGGAATATAAACCTGGATTTTAGACGGGACGACAAGTTGATAAAGGAGAAGCTGCGGGGATTGGGTTATCTTCCCAGGTCTCCCGATGCGAAAGTCATATTCATCCTTGCTATCTGTGGAGCCATAGGAGCCCTAGTGGGCGTATTCTGTGCTATAAATATTCCGAAACTTGCTCTTGAAACTTACATAGGGGTCATGGTTTTAACGATTGGAATATTGATCCTTATGCAAAGACACAAGGAAGGTACACTTTCCTGGAGAAGGCTTATCGGGATAGGGCTCTTGGGCTCTTTTAATAAAGGTATAAGCGGAGGAGGATACATTCCGCTGGTAACAGGTGGACAAATAATAGGCGGAAGAGAAGTAAAGAGCTCCGTGGGGAGCACGACGGTCGCAGTCACTTTTGCTTGTGCTGTGAGTTTTTTGGGTTATGTGCTGATCAAAGGCGATATCTACTGGGCGCTCGTTGCTGCTGCAAGCATAGGTTCGGTTATAGCCGCACCATTTGCTGCAATGATGGTTAAGAGAATAGATGCCAAAAGGTTGAAATTTGCTATAGGGATAGCTACAAGCCTGCTCGGGGCTTTGACAATAGCGAAGGCTTTTTTCCTTTAGTAAAAAACAATTAGGAGGTGATTTATATGTCAGAACTGCAAGATTTAGAAAATAAAAGCATATACATAATAAGAGAGGCCTACGCCGAGTTTAAAAAGCCGGCAGTTCTATGGAGCACGGGCAAGGACAGCACTGCTGCGCTCTGGCTTTGCCGGAAGTCTTTCTTCGGCAAAATTCCCTTCCCGGTGATTCACATAGACACAGGCTATAAATTCAAGCAGATGTATAAGTTCAGGGACGGGCTTGCCGCTGAATGGGGCCTCGATTTGATAGTAGCCGAGAATGAAGAGGCGCGCCAGGCTGGGGTGGGACCCGAGCAGGGCAAATTCGAATGCTGCACCCAGTTGAAGACGCAGGCTCTGATGAAATGCCTGGAGCAAAACCGATTTGATGCCTTGATATTAGCTATCAGGAGGGATGAGCACGGCATTAGAGCCAAGGAGCGATATTTCTCGCCACGGGACGAGGACTTTAAATGGGACTACAAGAACCAGCCGCTGGAGATGTGGGACCAGTACCAAAGCATAGCTGAGGACAAAACCCATACCAGGGTGCATCCAATACTCCACTGGCGGGAGCTAGATGTCTGGGAGTATGTAAAGCAGGAAGAACTTCCAGTGAACCCAATGTACTTTGCCAAAGATGGCAAAAGGTACCGCAGCCTGGGATGTGAGCCATGCACCAACCCAATCGATTCCAATGCAGCTACCATAGACGAGGTAGTGGAAGAGTTAAGAACAACCAAGATTGCAGAAAGATCTGGTAGGGCACAGGATAAAGAGAAGGCTTTCACCATGCAGAAACTCCGTGCCCTGGGATATATGTAAGGAGGACTGTAATGAATGTAAATGTAGTAATCATAGGACATGTGGACCATGGTAAGTCCACTTTGATAGGCAGGTTGCTTTATGACTCTGAGAGCATTACAGAGGGGCGGGTGGAGGAAATACAAAAGCTGGCTGAAGAGTATAAAAAGAGGTTTGAATTTGCCTATTTTATTGACTCTTTTGACGACGAGCTAAAAGAAGAGCGTACCATAGATACCACGGGGGTTATGTTTAAGGGCCAAAAGAATCTCTATTCTATCACGGATGTGCCGGGTCACAAGGAGTTCATAAAGAATATGCTTACCGGTGCTTCTCATGCTGATGTGGCTGTCCTGGTTGTTGCCGCGGATGAAGGCATTCAGGAGCAGACGGGAAGGCATGCCTTCTTGATACATATGCTGGGCATAAAGCAACTTTCTGTTGTGGTAAACAAAATGGATCTCGTTGATTACAAGCAAGAAGTGTTTCAAACCATCAAAAGTGGGGTGAGCAAGCTCCTGGCTTCCTTTGGGTACTCGAATATAGAATTCATTCCTGCCTCAGCAATGGAGGGAGATAATATCTATAAGCCATCCCTGCGAATGAAATGGTATGAAGGCCCTACTTTGATTCAGACTCTGGATAAAGTGGAGGTAAGTAAAGAGTTAAAGCCACTCAGGTTTGTCGTCCAGGACACATATGCGGTTGACTCCGATAAAGTTGTTGTAGGGAGAGTTGAATCTGGAACATTAAATAAAGGCGACAGCGTGGTGTTCCAGCCTTCGGGTGTCAGGGGCATAATTGAAGGGATAAGGGTTTTTGAAGGTGGGATTCAGGAGGCGGCACAGGGAGATAGCATCGGGATTGTTCTAGACAAAGGGGTAAAAAGAGGGGATGTTTGTGGGTTAGTGGAAGCTCCTCCTGTGCCTACAGAGGAATTTTTGGGCGAAGCTGTGTTGCTGGAAAGGAATTTAAAGAAAGGCGACAAATTGGAATTGAGATGTGGGACCGCAAGGGTGAGCTGTGAGATAAAAGAAATAAGAGAAAGAATAAATTCCGAGACCGGCGAGGTTGTAGAAAGATACCCCACGGCGATAAGCGAAAATGATGCGGCAATCATCCTCTTTGCTACCGAACCTTTAGTAGTGGAGCGCTTCTCCGATATCCCGGAGCTTGGCAGGTTTATCCTTGCGAGGGATAAGAATGTTGCTGCTGGCGTGGTTCTGGAGACAGGGAGATGATTTTTGTTCTTGGTATAGACGCAGCCACCTGGACAGTGGTAAGACCAAACCTCAGTAAGCTTAGCACCTTCAAGAAGCTCTGTGATCTGGGAAAATGTCGGGAGCTTGTTGTCAAACAGGAGCTGATGTCTGCCTCCATATGGTGTGGGATGTTCTGTGGTAAGACTCCAGAAGAGCACGGGCATCATAGCTACACAGTTGACGGAAATATTGTCAAGAGGGAGGACATCAAGGTGGACTTCATCTGGGATGTCCTGCACAGTGAGGGGAAGAGGGCTGTGGCATTAAATGTGCCTTTTGTCGTGCCGCCTTACAATTTTGGGGTCAATTTCAAGCCGGTGGGTTTCGGGCTGCCCACAAATGAAAAAGAGTGGCAAGAGGAGCTCGACAGAATCACCGTGAAGACAAAAGAGTTGCTGATGCAGGGGCCAGATTTGCTCGTCTCTGTTTATACCCTTCTAGACAGAGTCCAGCACTTTCACTGGGGAGAGGCCCGTGTAGTTGAATGGTATCAGAAGATCGATGCCAGACTCGGGGAGCTACTGCTCGACACCGGCTTTCTCAGTGACGAGGCTAATAAATTGGTAGTAATCTCCGATCATGGCTTCTGCTCATTCGGAGAAGCTAAAGTCCAGACACTACCAAAGGAGACTGAGCAGGGAACACTAAAAGGCGATCACCATGAAAACGCCCTGCTGATAACTGTCAACCTGGACTATCCCATAAACAGTCCCCAGGATGTATTCCACGCCATCCTCGGGTCCCTGCAGGGACAGAGCAAGTAGAAGCAAAGAACTTCCGCCACAGAGCTAACAGCGGACAGATAGAAGCTGACGACTGGTAGCTGCGGGACTAAAGCTCTGCCAGGTCACACAGAGGTCTCCCTTCCATTTCCGGCGGCCTGGCTATCCCCAAGCAGGCCAGAACGGTGGGTGCAATATCCTTCACGGTGGGACCCGGGCCAGATATACGCCTGTTGCACAGGAAAATGCCCGGCATGAACTCGGCGCTCATAATATGGTCGCCGGTCCACTTCTTCATATTGTCGTCAAGGATCTTGGGTGGCGTCCCACCTATCGCCGTTTGCCATGATGCCCTGTAACCGGGGGCGAACCCCACTACTAAGTCGGGCGCCTCATCGGCATACGGACCATTAAACAGTTCTTCCTTGCGATATACCCGCTGTATAGCCGCCCCGCCAGTCTTAGGGTCTCTCAATGACGTGAGCACGTCGGTAATTCTTCCTTTCACCTGCTCTGCCTCATCACCAGACGGTACCACTCCTTTGCCTTCCCTGCCCTTAAGATTAAGGTAAATGCTATTAAAGCCGACGGCGTAGGCTAAGGTTTTGTTCCAGACTACGTTCTTAAACAAAGGGTCTCCCTCGTCGTCCTGGCTGGCTTTTTTCAAACTCATCAAGCCATTCTGCGCTAGCCATGAGTTCACGTGCACCGACCGCCTGAATGAGCCAAAGCCATGGTCGGACACTACACATAGCACTGTGTTGTCATCAACAGCTTCCAGAACTCTGCCCAAAATAGTATCCATGCGGCGGTAGTAGTCCCTGATTATTTGTTGATATTTGCTGGCATTCTCGGCACTATAAGCAGGATGTCCCGGGTCCTCACCAACCCAGTAGATATGTTGTATTCTATCGGTCGTGTCAAACACGAAAGCCAGCAGCCCTTCGTTAAAGCGATTAAGCTCATGCCACAGCATTTTTTCACGCTCGACCATGATACCGTCGCAGAGCTCCAGGAATGCTTCGTCATCTATACAGCCGTCGCTCAGGGCATTGGTATCTTCAGCTATCCCCAATGTGGCATAGACGCCGATATCTCCGGCCAGGTCAGCGGCATATTCATCTGGATATGACAGCGGGAAAGCTGGCTTCTGCGGGTCTATCTGGACAGGAGTCATGTACAGCCTCAACGGAGGACCTGCAGCGCGCAAGAAGAAGCGGCAGACACCCCGTATCTGCTTGAGGACCAGGTTGAAGTTCACCCCTACCCAATCGCTCCATTCCCCCTGCTTGATGGTAAAGCTGCGGTTGTCAATGGTCAGTGTTACCTTAGCATCCTCACGGGAAACATTGATATCCATTGGGACCTGGGACTTATTAGGCCCGGTGATAGCCGTCCTGATGCTGCCGCCTTTCGGCGAGACCCTGATGATGTCCCCCTTCTTGTCAGCATCGCCGGGAACATCGCCCTCCACATAGAAGGTGTACCTGCCAAGGTTTGCCTGCAAGTCTACCACGCCAAGGCCGGACAGCATATATCCATTTATGGGTTCGGGGGGAAAGGTTAGTGGCCATCTTATTACACTGGTCGGTATCTCTTCTCGTGAAGTGACAGCCCAGAAAGATGTGCCTTTCCTGACTTGGAGGAATGCAGAGTCACGGCGGCCGAGAAGGTTCCTGGGATTTGGGTGCACCGTTGAATGTATTGGCAGGTAGGTTTCGGCTTTTCTGGTGATGTAATCGAAAATGCCGTGGTGGCCAGGGTTGCTACCGTTGGCTATTGTAGACCAGACCACCGGGCTCTGGGGGGGATTTATGGTAGCCAGGCGACGGTATGCCCCTGTATCCCTCATCAGGCAAAAGGCAGGCAACTCCCCACCACCCATCATCTCCTCCAGAATGGTGGGGGAAAGACCGTCCATGCCCAGAACAACAAATTTAGTGGCCCTTTGCTGACTCACTGTTGTCCTCCGCCAACGTAGGTCACCTGACGCGTACCCTTGACATGCATAGTATGATGGGATTATTATAAACTAATCGTGGGTAATTTGTCACTCGAAGACTATTTAAGACCGTAGTTGCCCGATTAGTTAGGCTTGTTAGGAGGTGACCATTATGGGATTCAGAAAAACTGGAAAGAACATGAAAAGTCCGTTGAGCAACATGAAGTGGGTAAAGAAGCTGGGAATTACACTCGCTATCAGTATTTCACTTTTCCTGGTTTTCTCGCAAGCGGCTTATGCCTCTACTAATGTTGGCACGTTCGACCGGGCAGCTTATTCTTATTATATCGACGCCGGCACGGCCGGCCTGATTATTCAGGGGCTCATAGGGGCATTAGCGGCCGGTCTGGCTATGGGTGTGGTCTTCCGAAGGAGAATAACCTACTGGTTTAAGAGCAAGTTCAAGCGGTCCGGGAATAGTGGAGACGAAGACAACACCGAGGGTGCGCTACCTGCGGAAACTAAAAGCGAATCGAGCGAGTAGAAGCTAACAACCGCATAAACTAAGCTGACAACTATGGCGTGGCTTAAAAAATATTTCTTGAACTGGCCGGCGCCTATTTATGTGCTTCTTCTGGCTGCTTTCCCTGTACTTTACCTCTATGCCTATAACATCACAGAGGCGAATTTTGGGGAGGCTGCGCTGCCCCTGGCATTATCCCTGGCTGGAGCCGTGGTGCTTTGGGCGTTGCTTACCCTGATACTGCGCAATGCCCGCAAAGCAGGCATCGCGGTCGCCATTTTCCTCTTCTTTTTCTTCACCTACGGACGCTTTTATGAAACTCTGGAGTATTCCGGGATGTTTGTGCCCAGACACGGCTACCTGTTACCCGTCATATTGTTTATCTGGGGCTATTGCGTCTATTTCCTCAGCCGTGCCAAAAGAGACTTCCGCACCACTACAACGGTGCTCAACGTTGTAGCGGTGGTGCTTATTGCCATCAATCTGTTTAACATCGCCAGCTATCAAATTAAGCAAGCCAAAGTGAGTGCAAATACACCGGAGGAATCGCCCGCGCAGACTCTTGCCGCCTCCAACCTGACAGAGCTCGATACTCTGCCCGATATCTACTTCATCATCTCGGATGAGTACGCCCATCCCGACACTATGAAGGAATGGTACGATTACGATAACAGCGAGTTTATCAACAGCCTGGAGGACAAAGGCTTCTTTATAGCTTCCCAGAGCAAAACGCGGTCGCCGTTCACAGCACAGTGTATGGCCCAGGTATTGAACATGGAATATCTCACTCCAGGCTGGGATTGGTTGGCTGAGCTTAAAGACTACGTTGAACGTGAATCGAATGTAGGATACTATGCTACCCCGGGTTATGTTTGGAATGATCAAAATTTCAGGAGGATAGGCTACAGCGGGGTAGCGGATTTCTTGAAGATGCAAGGGTACCAATACATTGTCTTTGGTAACCGGGTTACAAGCGTCTGTTGGGATCAGTATATGGAGGATAGTGCTGACCTTCTTTTTAATTACTTCACGGAATCAGCCACTGCCTGGACATCTGCGTTCCAGGAGACCCTGTGGAAGACTACCATGCTCAGGCCTTTCTATTATTACATTGTCGGAGGTCAATATGAGACTGCCTGGCGACGTAACACTTTGTACACGCTGGAGCACCTGAAAGAGCTACCCGAAGTGGAAGGCCCGAAGTTTGTTTACGCCCATTTCATGTGTCCCCACGAGCCCTTTGTATTCGGTCCAGACGGTGAATATATTGACCCTATAAAACGGAGTAATTTTGCTAATAAGCAGTTTTACCGCGGGCAGTATATCTTTATGACTAGGGAGATAGAAAAGCTGGTTGATGCATTACTGGAGAAATCGGACATTCCGCCGATTATCATCCTTCAGTCAGACCATGGGCTCAGACCGCATCATGGCGGTATTGTAATCGGCGGTGAAGAATGGCACAAGATACTTAACGTTATGTATTTGCCAGGTATGGATTACAGTGAACTGTCGGAATCCATATCGCCGGTGAACACCTTCCGTATGATATTAAGCTACTATTTCGGCGCCGATTATCCACTGCTGGAGGATGATTAGAAGCAGTAATTAGCCATGGCAAGGAGAAGCTGGTTTAAAGCACACAGGAAACAGGTAATCACACACTTGTCAATTATTGCGGCATTTGTGCTGCTCACCATTTTCGTGTTCGAGCCTCTGTTTGATAGACTTGAAAGAATCTCGGGAGAGGCTCAGCTCCAGCAGCTTCAGTTGCCCGCTGAAACTAATAACATAATGTATGGAATCGATTCTATTTCGACTGAAGGGCATACAGGAGTGGAAATAGTGGGCTGGGCGTTTGTCGAAAGGCAGGACTCTAAGAACAGGGAGCTCTACATTGTCCTGAAATTGGCGCACCAGACTTATGTTTTCGATAGCCAGGTAATGCTAAAGCCAAATCTTATCGAAAATGTTGAAGGATCATGCTTGAATATGCAGTATTCGGGTTTCAAGACCATTATTCCGACAAGGAAGATTAGTAATGGCGAATACGACGTCGGGATTTATATCAAGGGAGATAATGGTGAAGCTCTACAGTATATCGATAAAGCCATAGTGAAGTCTAAAGATGGTATAGAGGTGATCGGGTGAAGGACAGGTTCAAGAGGTCGGCGTGGCTCAAGAAAAACTCCCTGAACTGGCCGGCACCTGTCTATGTGCTGCTGCTGGCTGCTTTCCCTGTACTTTACCTCTATGCCTATAACATCGCAGAGACGAAGTTTGAGGAAGCTACGCTGCCCTTGGCACTATCCCTGGCTGGAGCTGTGGTGCTCTGGGCATTGCTTACCCTGATACTGCGCAATGCCCGCAAAGCAGGAATCGCGGTTGCCATTTTCCTCTTCTTTTTCTTCACCTATGGACGCTTTTATGAAACTCTGGAGTACTCCGGGATGTTTGTGCCCAAACATGCCCACCTGCTCCCCGTCATGCTGTTTGTCTGGGGCTACTGCGTCTATTTCATCAGCCGTGCCAAAAGAGACTTTCGCACCACCACCACGGTGCTCAACGTCGCAGCGGTGGTGCTCATCGCTATAAATCTGTTCAACATCGCCAGCTATCAAATTAAGCTAGCCAGGCAGGACACAGGTACGCCGCAGGAATCGCACACCCAGGATCCTGCCGTCTCCGACCTGACAGAGCTCGATACTCTGCCTGATATCTACTTCATCGTTGCGGATGAGTACGCTCACCCTGACTCTATGAAGGAATGGTACGATTACGATAACAGCGAGTTTATCAACAGCCTTGAGGACAAAGGCTTCTTTATAGCTTCCCAGAGCAAAACACGATCATCACAGACTCCACTGTGCTTGGCACAAATACTGAGCATGGAATACTTAACCCCGGGTATGACTTATGATGCATCGAAGAAGGGGGAGGGAGGGTGTTGGGGGATGATCACTGATTCCGATGAGGAGTATCCTGACGACCCGATATGGAGCGACGCTAACTACCGGAGAATTGCTTACAGCAGGGTGGCAGACTTCTTGTGGGCAAGAGGTTATGAGTTCGTCTACTTTGGCTGTCAAATCGGTGTCAACAGGTGGGATGTGTACATGGAGGACAGCGCCGACGTGTACTTCAATTACTTTAGGGAAACTGAAACTAAATGGATATCTGAGTTCCAGGAGACCCTGTGGACCACCACCATGCTCAGACCTTTCTATTATTACCTTGTCGGAAATCCGTATGAAGCTACCTACCGACGCCAGACTTTGTACACGCTTGAGCACCTGAAAGAGATGCCTGAAGAACAAGGCCCCAAATTTGTCTTTGTCCACATGATGTGCCCCCACACGCCCATTGTGTTCGGCCCAGAAGGCGAGTATATCTCTAGCGAGAATCGGCAAAACCTTACAGATAAACAGTTCTACCTTGGGCAGTACATCTTCATGTCCACAGAGTTAGAAAAGGTGGCTGATGCATTGCTGGAAAAATCGGAAATCCCGCCAATTATCATTCTGCAGTCAGACCACGGGCTCAGACCGCGGTGCCGAGATCCAGAGGGCCCCGACATTGGCACTGACGAATGGCGCAAGATACTTAACGTTATGTATTTGCCAGGTATGGATTACAGTGAACTGTCGGAATCTATATCGCCGGTGAACACCTTCCGGCTTATCTTCAGCCACTATTTCGGCGCCGATTACCCACTGCTGGAGGACGACTAGGAGCAATAATTCACTATGTCAACGGGAAGCTGGTTCAGAACCCACAGGAAACAGACAGTTATCCACACACTGATTGTCGGTGCGTTTGTTTTATTCCTGCTTTTCGCGTCTGAGCCTCTGTTTGATAGACTTGTAAAAATCTCGGGAGAGGCTAAGCTTCAGCAGATTCAGTTGCCCGCCGAAACAAATAACATAAGGTATGGATTCGAGTCTATTTCGACTGAGGGGTATACAGGAATAGAAATAAAGGGCTGGGCATTTATCGAGGGGCAGGACTCTAAGAACAGGGAGCTCTACATTGTCCTGAAATCGGTGCACCGGACTTATGTTTTCGATAGCGAGGTAGCGCTAAGGTCAGATCTTATCCAAAATTATGAAGAATTATGCTTGAATGTGGAGTATTCGGGGTTCAGGACCATTATTCCGACAAGGAAGATTTCTAATGGCGAATACACTGTCGGGCTTTATATCAGGGAGGGAGATATCGAAGCCTTGCAATATACAGGCAAGGTAGTAGAATACTAGTTTAGTAAGTGCACTTATTGCTCACCACGGAATTGTATCACGTCACCAAACTAGCAATTCTAAAATTCCTTTGTTTATTGTACCACCTTGTGCACAGCATCTTTGAATGAAGCTGCCACGCAGTTACCCAAGCCTCCCGGTTTACCTACTCTTATACCTGCCTTGCAACCTGCATGTCTTGCCAGCTCGACATCCATCTCGTTATCACCGATAACATAGGATTGACTGAGGTCTATATCTAGGTCTATGGCGGCTTGTAGTACCATCTTGGGCTTCGGTTTGCGGCAGTCACAGTTGTCGTCGGGATGATGAGGGCAATAGTAAATGGCATCTACATGGGCTCCGTGCTCAGCAAGCTGGGTTATCATTTTATCGTGAATCTCGGCTAACATTCCCTCCGTGAAATAGCCGCGGGCAATTCCTGATTGATTGGTAACTATAACCACTTTAAAGCCATGCTCATTGAGCAGTTTTATTCCCTCGGCGGCATCAGGCAACAATTCAAAGTCCTCCGGCCGGCTGCAATAGGGGACATCCCTGGCTATCGTTCCGTCTCTGTCAAGGAATATTGCCTTATGCACTTTTCTTGTTCCCGAACAGAGCTTGCTCTACCAGATAGCAAATAATATGCCCTGCCGTGATATGAACTTCTTGAATGCGGGGCGTGTCAACTGAAGGAACAGAAAGTGTATAGTCAGCTAATTCCTTAAGCCTGCCTCCTCGCCCAGTGAAGGCTATTGTCGTTGCCCCGAAGCGTTTTGCTTCTTTAATCCCACGGAGTACGTTTGGTGAATTACCGCTGGTGCTGATACCGATAGCTATATCGCCTTCTCTAGCCAGTGCTTTCACCTGTCGAACAAATACTTCCTCGTAGCTGTAATCATTCCCGATGGCTGTTAGGGAAGAAGTGTTTGTGGTCAGGGCAATAGCCGGCAAGGGGTCCCTATCCAGGTAGAATTTACCTGCCAGCTCGCAGGCAATATGCTGGGCGTCGGCAGCGCTGCCGCCATTGCCAAAGAGAAGCACCTTATTTCCCTTTTTAAAAGCATCGACGAGCAGGTCTGCCATGGCCACCAGGTTTTTGGCTTCTTTATGGAGATACTTCTTCAGCTCGATGCTGTCTTCAATCTGCTTGGCAATATTGGCTTCTTGTTCCATGATTTCGCTTACTTCGTACTCACTTCCCAGGTCTGCAGACCATTGAACTCAAAGGCAAAGTTGACGACCTTGCCACCATGCTCTTCTAATTTTTGGGCCAGAATATGCCGCTTGTCAAACTCACATAGTAGCAGGAGATAGCCGCCGCCGCCAGCTCCAAGTAGCTTCCCCCCGATGGCGCCATTTTGCCTGGCAACATCATATAACTCATCAATTTGTGTGTCAGTCATTTTTGATGTGAATTTCTTCTTGCTCTGCCACACTTGGTTCATAAGAGAGCCGAACTCGTCTATTCGCCCCAGAAGTAAGGCATTCTTCATGGCGATAGCCAGCTGTTTGGTTTCGTCAAGGGCACGGACTACATCCTCTTTCTTTTTTGTGTAGCCTTTCACCTGGTCAGCGATGATACCAGCAGAGAGCCTGGTCTTCCCGGTATAGCACAACATCAACCTGTATTCCAGCTCATTGAGAATCTCACTCTTGATGCGCAGAGGGTTAACGATGGTTGTTCTGCCTTGAAACTCGATGAAGTTGAAGCCACCGAAGGAAGCGGCATACTGGTCTTGCTTTCCCCCCTTGATGCCAGCCTCCTGCCTTTCGATGCGATAGGCAAGTTCTGCGATATCATAATCACTGAGGGGTAGTCGGAACAGATGTCCAATAGCGCCAACCAAAGCCACAGTCATTGTGGACGAGGTTCCCATGCCGGAGCCTGGTGGCATATCGCTGTGCAGGAAAAGGTTAACGCCATTCTTTATCCCCATTACCCTGGTAGCAGCTTTGACCAGGTCCAGCTTGCCATCATACTCTAGCTTGTCAGTAAGCGGATACTTTGCCACCAGGTCGTAGTCGAGCGATGTAACGTTAACTAGCTCATCATCCCTGGCTGCCAGGCTGCAGTAAGCATACTTATCAATAGTTGCGCTTATAACAACCCCACCACTCTCTTCCGGGTATGGTGAAACATCAGTTCCACCGCCACCGAAGCTGATTCTCAGTGGCGCTTTAGCCCTAATAATATTCAATGTTATTCCAACAGAATTATTTGTCACTATATTTTCCTGAATACGATCGAGCCCCACACATCGGGTATTTCGACTATTTTTTCTGGTTTATCCTGCATAAATTCATTTGTTGCTCTGGAGATCGCCCAATTTGATTCTGGAGAATTATAGTCATGGGCAAATATATAGCCCCCGGATTTCATCCTGGGATAGAAGAAATTTAATCCGGCTAATGTGGGTTTATATAAATCTAGGTCGAGCAAAACGAAGGCAAATACCTCATTCTCTAGCCCCCTGGTAGTCTCGGGGAAATAGCCTTTTTTTATGACAATGTTGTTTAAATCTCCTATTTGTTTCTTCACTATCTCCTCACTCGTGTCCCTGAATCTATCATCATCACGCTCTAAATCCTCGGAGGGGAAGCCTTCAAAGGTGTCAAACAGATACAGGGTTCTTTCTGGAGCAAGGAGATGGATGAATCTGCTTGTATCTCCTCGCCAGACACCGACTTCTACAAAGCTCCCCTCGATATTGTTTTTTCTAATTTGGTTAATTGCCAATGCCAATGTCGCGAATCTAACAGGGTCAGCACATGAAATGACAGTTTCGTGTATAGCAGCGTCGTAGGGCGGGAAATTCATCAATGCAACAGTCTGGAGCAAGCTATCTTCCTTAATTATGGTGGGCTTTGCCTTGTTAACAGGTTGCGCCTGGTAGCTCTTTGGTTTCTTATGTATTTCATAGCCTAAGCTATTCGCCATCACTTTGATGAGAGATTTTACCTTTGTCAACATACTCCCTCTCTTACTGCCGATGCCTCAATCTAGTTGCAATAAGCGTATTTATCGATAGTTGCGCTTAAAAACAACTCTCCCCTTCTCCTCTGAGTACGGTGGAACATCTGTTCCACCGCAACCGAAACTGACTCTCAATGGCGCTTTAGCTCTCATAATATTCAATGTCATTTTAACAGAATCATTTGTCACTACTTGTAAGAGCAGTGAGTTTTTGATATGAATATAAAAATAAGCGACAACCCTATATTTATTGTATCACGGGATAAGAAATCTATAGGCATTTTGTAGTTACGAAACACGTTTCTTCCTACATATAAAAACAATATTGTACCCACCAGCATAGTCAGGATGATTGTCTTCAAAGGTTTTAACCTCAAAACCGATTTCCTCCAGCGTTGGTATAAGGTCTAACCCAAAGTCGGTAAAGACAAGAACATTGGAATTACCACTTATGCCGTGGTAGACAGGGGGAAGAAGATGGCTTATGCCGTTCTTTTTTATGGTGGCTCTTCTCACTGACTTCGCAAGAGAATCGTGGAAGGGTACTGTGAAAATGTGATAGCCCCCGGTTTTCAGAACCCGCCAAATTTCACTCAGGCCCCTCTCCGGCTCAGCTACGTGCTCAAACATATCTTGTGTAATTACTATATCAAAAGTTTCATCTGGTAAAGTGAGGTTCTGCACATCTTCACATCTTACATTGCCTTTTGTTGTTCCAACAGGTACATCGTACCAGAATTCAGAACATATCAAATTTGCAGATTCGGATAAGACATTGTAGATCGCTCCGCTGGATTCAGGCAGATATATCCTGAGTTTTTTCAAATCCTCCAAACCGTCCGAGAGGCTGGAAGCAGCACTGCCGATTGTCCTCAATAATACTTTTGCCATGTCCAGATTACGCTTAACGGCTCCGCAACTTTGGCAAACGATGGTTTCCCTCAGGCAATCTACATATGGAGGAGGAAGTTTATACAGATTTCCGCAGACAGAACACTGCTCCAGACCAATTATGTCCACCATTCTGGCTTTAGCCGCTGGCTCAGAGAAATTCGTTCTCACAAGCTTCATACCATTTTCCGACAGCTTTTTCCACATGCTACGGTTGTTATAGAGCTTCACCACCGCATGGGCAAACTGCTCAGGATCGTCCGCTATCAGACACTCTTCGTCATTCGTCACGCCCAATCCCTCGCTACCAATAGTGGTTGTAACTACCGGGACACCGTAATACATAGCCATCACTATTTTCCCTTTAACCCCGGCACCGTACCGCAAGGGGGCAACAAACACTCTCGCTTTTCCCAAATAGGGTGTTAGGTTCTTCACATATCCCGTGATAATTATGCTGTTGGATGCCAGAGCCTTGATGTCTTCAGTGGGATAGGCGCCAATCATGAAGAGCCGAACATCGGGTAATTCGCGAATAACATATGGGAAAATTTCATCTCCAAACCATCTAGCAGCGTCAACATTGGGAGGGTGGCCGAATCCGCCCAAGAACACTATATCTTTTCTGTCATCGTAGGACACCTTTACCTTCTTTGGCGGAATGTCCTTGAATATCCAGCCTGGAATATCTTGAACGCGTTTGGCAGGAAACGCATTCGATATTATGTCTCTCTCGGCATCGCTAGGTGTCAATATTACGTCGGATTTATTGAATATACCAAATTCTAGTTCTTTAAAGTACTCTGCCTGTCTCAATGTGTTTACATTCCTATCAACTTTGTATCGCCTCTCCAACCTTAAATAGTGCAGGTCCATAGTATAGTACAGGATTAGGGCGTGGCTATGTTTCCTTAGCTTGTCTATGTACTTTACTGCGATGTGCGGCCTTGACAGCCATGCTACAGAGATATATCTGCCGTTAACTTGTATCCATGAATCGAAATCAAACTTTGTGCCATATACGACATCGATGCCACTCCGCTGCATTTCAGAGGCATAAGGCTCTCGCTTTTGTAAATCGTCTGGTAGAAACACTACTTCAGAGCCCATGTCCTGAAGTAAACCTGCGTACTGATACGTCGTAAGCGCTCCTGCATATTTGTCATGCTCGGGCACTTTATCGTCTACTAGCAATATCACCATCTTGTTCTGTCGTATTGTCTCCTCACAAAGATCGGGAGGATAGCCAGCTAAAACTCGCGCCCTCTCCAGGCTGTAATTCCTTAGCTTCACATCTATCGCATTTTCCAGTATTGCTGTATCTGTTGTTCTCAAGTACAAGAAAAATGCCTTAATATTCCGCATATTGAAGTTACCCAGGAATACTCTCGGGCTCCTCACAAATCTAAAGACTAACTTCGCCAAGAGTCTCCTACGCGTTCCCGAGGGCAATACCTTCTCCACCGTAGGCCATATAATGCTAGTATATAACCCCCCTTCGTTGAAGAGCTTGTCTCCGCGTTGGCTGATCGAGGTCAATGCCTGCATCAACATCCGATTCCTTCCAAACGTCTTCTGCACTGGTTTCCGCATAACACGCTTGAAAAACAGCCAGCCCGTTCTTGTGATTGACCGCTTTGGTTGCAGTTGCACGGAACCCTGAAAGGCATAAGGCCAGTCTTTGGTTTCCAGATAGCCGTTGACTAATAAGAGTTTTTTGTATTCTTTGAAAAGTGGCTTCAATTCCTTTCGAGTTTTTAAAGTGAATATATTCTGATACTTCGAAATCTGTTCGATATTTTGAGGCTCGAAGCCTGAAAAATGGAAGAACTTTAAGGGACGTCCATTAACCGTAAATTTCCCATCTGTAAACTTAACTCTGCGACTTTGGAGATTCCAATAAGCCACATTGTAGCCTGGGTCACGCAGTGTAAATACTCCATCAAAGAGTCCGGGCACAAGGTTAATCCATTTTTGGTCAAGGAAAAGCGTACCAGACGGGTCCTCCCAGACACACGTCTTGTATAGCCGCTCTTGCCACCACTTCAAAAATGTCATAACTGTCTGACTTCTGGCGAAACCAATGAAGCCAAGATTATACGTCCCAGTGCGCAAAATCGTGAGTTCCTGCCACTCGTTCTTTTCCCCCAGTGGTATCGCTTCAGTTAGGTGGGGGGTGAGGATAATGGAATATGGGTCAAGCAACTGCCATAATTCATTCAGGTCGGCAGTAATTAAAATATCAGGATCGAAATAAGCTAATTTGTGAATATTGTATCTTTTAAGCAAATACTCAAAGAAATATGGTTTCACGGCTGTGCAAGCTTCCATAGTGCCGTATTTAGAAAGAATTTGGGTTATCTCGGGATACTCGAGCTCATCTACAGTCACGAGCTCAAACTCCTCGGACTCAGGAGCAAAGTACCCATCGACTCTATCAACCAGGAGGACAAAAACTTGCACTTCTGGATTATGCTCGAGAAGAGAATCCGTAAGAACGCGGGCGAAAGACAGGTAGTTCTTGGCTATGATGGTACAGATGGCTGGTTTATTTTGTTTGTCGCTTTCTTGATGTTCGCCCACTGGAGCTTCGTTGAACATTAATGCTTTACCGACCTCCCTATTCTGTAATAGCTACCTCTGTCCATTATATCACGGCTCTTACGCCTGACTATGCTTCTTTCTATACCTTTGCCTGAATTTGTACCAGAAGGCGCGCCAGCCTTCATTGAGGATGACCCTGATGCCGGTAAGCGCAAGTTCATAATAATGGCGGCGGCGGGTGTCGCGACGCAGCAGTTTTTCGACTACCCTCTGGTAGCGGTTTACAAGCTGCATGGGTATACTTCGCTGAATCTGCTGTATCTGGGAGCTCCTCTCTTGCAGGCTTGTCTCCAGGTTGTCTATGTGGGCATCCTTTTCCCGGAGGCTTGTCTCCAGGTTGTCTATGTGGGCATCCTTTTCCTGGAAGCTTATCTCCAGGTCGGCTATGTCATAGATCATTTTCTGGAGGCTTATCTCAAGTTTGGCTACATTGGAGACCTTTTCCTGGAGGCTTGCCTCAAGCTCGGATATGTGGGCTACCTTCTCCTGGAGGCTTGTCTCAAGTTTGGCTATGTCGGAGACTTTTTCCTGAAGGCTTGGCTCGAGGTTTGCTATGTGGGAGACTTTTTCCTGGATGCTTGCCTCAAGCTCGGATATGTGGGAGACTTTTTCCTGGATGCTTGTCTCAAGGTAGTTTATCTGGGAATCTCTAGTGACCAAAGAACTACCAAACTCAGTTATCAAAGCAGCTAGCTTTGGGTCTTTAGTTGCTGCAGCAGTTAACAGAGCATCTAATATGGCAGACCCTTCTAAGGTGAGATTGGAAGAAGAAGGCTGCGAGTCTGTCTTGTATTTTAAGTTTCGCAGAAGTTTGTATACTTTCCCTCCGAATTTGCTCTTGGTAAAGGTCTTTTTAGCAAACTTGTAGCCATTTTCAGCCAATCGTCTAGCCTCATCTTCATGCTCAATGAGATATTCTATTTTGTCAGCAAGCTGCTTATGATCGCCGGGTTCGTACAGGAGACCGTTAGCCCCATCCGTAATCAGCTCCAGCGTCCCCCCAGCATTTGTGCCTATGACCGGCTTTTTCAGAAGCATTCCCTCCACAGTAACCCGACCAAAGGCTTCGTTTCTGGAGCATACTAGAACAATATCAGACTGATTCATAATCGGATAAGGGTTCTCCTTAAAACCAACGAACTTAATGTGCTCTTCTAGTTTTTCTTCCTTTATAATAGTTTTCAAATGCTCTGCGTAGTCAGTAGTACAATACCCCATTATTATGAGCTCCACATCCCTGCCCCTCTGGACAAGCTCTTTAACTGCGAGAATGGCATCTGCCTGCCCTTTGCCCGGCTGCACTGGTCCGGTTATTATTAACTTAATTGAAGTTGTTCTGGTAAAGTAGCTATCCTCATCCTGATGCAGAGCAGTTGAGGAAATACTCACGTATGGGTAGATAGTTAAAGCCTTTTTATTACTCATGCCGGGGAAGAGCGTTTTCCGCACAGCATCAGAGTTGGTCAATATAAGATCAGAGAAATTTTTTACAACGTCTAAAGTAGCATTGAACGGCATAAAGGGCTTTAAGCTTTGATCCGCTTCACCAAATTCACGGATAAACCAGACGTGGGGCTTGCCCAGAAATGAAGCTGCAATCATACCCCAGGGAATAACCATTGTATTGGTAACGACAATATCCGGGTTGATTTTGATTATTACTTGTTTAATATTGTAAAGCAGGCTCTTGGCGCTATTGATGAACCGGGCGTTTACCTGCTCCTCTGGCAGAAGTTTCAAATCATACCACCAAGAATAGCTAAAGATGTGTGTAGAGGCGCCGACCTCCTCCAGTCTCTCTTTCAGCGGACCTTCATCAGGCAGAATCACAGAGCAAACTACTCCATGGTCTTTGCTCAGCTGAGTCACCAGCTCCAGGAGGCTTCTTTCCCCACCATAGAGATTTGCGGAATGAGAGAAGAAGCACACACTGAAAGAGTTCTTCTTTATGCGAGGTATATTGACGTAAGCTGTTGCATTTGTAACCTCATCCGTATTTCTAGGGATAGAATCAGCTTGAGGTGTTTGATTTTGTACGTTTTGTCCAGAAATCATTTGATTGGTTCCCGTGCAAAGTACATCTTTCCCTGAAATTCTGGCAATTTCTTGCGCCTGTCTGACTGAACTTTCGATAAAAATCCACGCATCAGTAGCTCTGTAGACTTCCGCCTTAAACAAGGCGTGACTTCCTAAAGCCACACGGGTTGCTTTATCGGGAAGGTCCATCATGACTAAGTTCTTGTATCTTATGCCATGTTTTTTTAACCATTCCTCAGTTAGGCCACGATACTTCTCCAGGCGACAGGTTACAATCCAGCCTATTTCCACTGTAGGTTTAATCATAGGCTCAGCACTGACTAGGAAATGTCGGTAATTGACGCCGTCGTCATTCTCAGATTCAGTGGGGTCTCTACATATTATCCCATCTAAGTCTACACAACTTCTCTTCAGGTCTGGGTGATGCATCACATTCCACTCGAAACACCTCGGTTGTTCGACTACCTCACACCAGAAATCTACAAATTCCTGGCTGGTGGATGTGGCGTATACAGCTGCATAGTAAATTTCATATGGTAGATTGGCATGCTGAATGGCTGACTTTGCCTTTTCCATTGTGGCTCCCGAATTAATACTATCGTCAATGACCAATACTTTCTTGCACTGTGAAAAATCCAAAATCTTATCAAATTTACGATATAAGCCACTTTCTAATAATCTTCTTTCACAAAGCCCATCTACATCTGTAAGAGGTAAATTAAGATATAAAGCAAGCAAATTTGCTGCCAGTAAACCACTCCTAGGTACGCCTGAGATTAAATCCAAATCCGCTGGTAATTTAGGAACCAATGCTTTGATATCTTTACTTAGGTCTTCGATGGTTTTGTAATTCACGGTTTCGTTCCCTTTACACCAAGATTTATCCAGCCATGGTCATATCCTCTCACTTCAGAGCGGTCCATTTCTTTAATATTAATGAGTCCAGTACGTTCAAATAGCTGTCTGAGATAGCGAAGGGTAAAAATTGCCCTGTGCCAATTAGGATGGTTTGGATTACCTGTTCCATCTCCGTAAGTAAAAATCCTGCCATTTGCCCAAATGTAGGGATCCTTGCAAGGGTTGAACTTATACCAACCATCTTTAGTGATGTCAGCTACTCTATTTAATTCGGCATCTATCAGAATCTGGCATATCTTTAACCCGTCTGGCACCCAAACCTCCAATATACCCCCCGATTTTAAAATTCTTACCCACTCTTTTAATGTTGTTTCGGTGTGATACCACACAATATGTTCTAGTATGTGGCTAGCATAAATTAAATCAAAGGTGTTGTCTTCGAAAGGTAATGGTTTCGATGCATCATATACGTAATCTACATTTGATCCACTGAAAATATTTAGTGTCTCAAATCCCTCAATTCTTTCGTCACCTGGCCCAATTTCCAAGTATCTTTGTTTCATACATTAAATCCTACCTTCTTCTACTCACCTTTGCAGTTCAGATATGCTATCTAACATCCTCGCAGGGTTTGAAACCAAGTATTCTTTCGGCTTTGGCCGGCGTAATCAGTGACGAATTATCCGATAAATCGCACTTCACGGGCACATCAGGGTATTCGAAGGCAAGAAACGCTTCCACATTAATGCGCTCGGGGGCGTATTTGTCACATATGTTAAATGGTTCGTACCAGAGCTCACCGGGCGCTTCCAGCGCGCATTTGACTACCTCACCGACCGTGTCGGGGTCAACGTTGGTCCAGAATGCGCCTCTCCTGTAGCGGGGCTCTGCTTGCCAGGAACCATCCGCGGGATATTGGTCAGACTTCTTGTTGGCTGGTGCCAGCCGCAGCGAAACTGCCTCGAAGATTCTATTTGTGCCGTACCATGCCAGCAGTTCTTCGGCCATGACCTTGCTCTGGTTGTAAGAGTCGAGCCATCCCTCTGCTCGCCCTGGCACAGAGGCAATGGGGTGAGCCTCATCGATTGGGAAGTAAGCGGGCCACAACTTACCTTGTATATTGGCGCCATAGTAACCTACGCTACTAAAGTAGATAAACCGCTTAACTTTGTTCACTGCTGCTGCCCGCATGACGTTGAAAGAGCCGACGACATTTATTTCAAAATAGTCTTCAATCGGGCCATGTTTGGGATGGGGAATTGCAGCAGCATGAACAACAAACTGGCAACCTGCCATCCGCTCTTTTAAAAGTTCGTAGTTACTCAAATTTTCTGAGGGATTTACCTTGATATCAAAGCCAACAACGTCATAGCCTGCTTTTTTGAGATACTCGGCAACACGCGAGCCTAGCTTGCCGGCGCTGCCGGTGACGAGAACCCTTGCCTGAGCCACAGGGCTGTGTAGCGGCTGGCTTGGCTCTGCTTTGCCCTGAGCCACAGGGCTGTGGAGCGGCCGGCTTGGCTCTGCTTTGCCTTGAGCCACAGGGCTGTGTGGCGGCTGGCTTGGCTTTGCTTTGCCCTGAGCCACAGGGCTGTGGAGCGGCTGGCTTGGCTCTGCTTTGCCCTGAGCCACAGGGCTGTGTGGCGACTGGCTTGGCTCTGCTTTGCCCTGAGCCACAGGGCTGTGGAGCGGCTGGCTTGGCTCTGCTTTGCCCTGAGCCACAGGGCTGTGTGGCGACTGGTTTGGCTCTGCTTTGCCCTGAGCCTGCCGGCCCCTTAGTATTATTACGAGTATCGCTAACAGCTTGTATCCCCCGGGTAGTCTCGTAAGTACTCTCACAATCAGTGCCTTTAATTTATCCATAATGCCTCCTTTAGTTTACAGTTCTTTGAAATATCACTTTATTTTACGTAGCCCCTGTTTGCTGGGACTATTCAATAATTCATGTTCAAATCCTTCTGTGCTTGATGAAGGTCTTATTAGCCATTTACCTTCTGCTTTCATGTACATATATGTACTACACGTTGTACAAGGAATATCCTCCCTGGCTACTTTTTTACCTAGAAGCATATCCCTTGCGTATTTGATTTTATCGTTATTGATGCTGTTTAGTAGCCCATCCTTGAATGCATTACCCGCGAAGTCGCCCCTGGAGTTGCGACAACAGCCTAATATCTTTCCGTCCCAGTTTATCTGGGGCTCATCCCATAACTGATGGCAAGTTCCCTGTCCATAATCAACACCATATTTTTGTTTGTATTCATCTCGCGTAGCAGCACCAACTATTTTCCTGATGCGCTCTGGATTTAATAAAGGCGAAAATCTATTGTCATACGTAAGTTTCACATGAAAATTCATACCCAGTTCACTCGCCATTTTTTCGGCTAATTCTATTTCATGCTCGTTATGTCCAAAGGCTATAAATTGCCATGCCAGTCGCGGATGTTGTGACCGATACTGCTGTTTGAATAGATTTATCTTCTTTATGTTCTCAATCACAGTATCGAAATTCCCTTTTACTCTATAGACCTTATAGGTTTCATTGCTGGCGCCGTCTATTGAAACAGTAATACGTCGAAACTTATACTTAACCAAACCTTCGAGCACATTCTCTCTGACATTGTTAAGATTCACTCCATTATCTGCTTTCAAAACCACGTCTTGACTGTGTGCGTATTTGAGTATTCCCAGCAGTTCGGGGTTAAGGAATATCTCGCCATAGTTTGAAAGTTCTATTTCTCTAATCCAATGGTTCTCGTCAATGAGCCGCTTAAAGTCAGAGAATTTTAGAAAACCCACCCCCACAACCGACCTGAACGCCTCTTTGAAACGAGGACAGGAAGGACATTTCAATTGACAAGCAGAAGAAGCTTCAAGCCGAATCTTCGATGGCTTTATCTCAGACATGTTATTATTACCCTCCGCCATCTATTTACCAACTCCTATGTATTTAAAACCAATGGTAGTCAGCTTATCTTTGGGCAAAGCATTACGACCGTCAATAACGGCGTAAGGCTCAATCATCGCTTTTTTAATTTCCCCCCAATCAGCCTCGATGAACTCCGGCCATTCGGTAGCTAAGATTATAGCATGAGCACCTGCACTAGCTGAATAGATATTTTCGGCAAATACTACGCCGTCAGGCAACAGTGACCTGGCGTTCTCCATAGCCACCGGGTCGTAAGCATGAACGTGAGCTCCTTCGTCGATGAGCAGATGGGCAATGTCCAGAGCCGGGGCTACGGTAACATCGTTTGTGCCCGGCTTGAAGGCAAGCCCAAGCAGGGCAATCTCTTTGCCTTTAAGAAAGCCTAAGAGTTGCTTGAGTTTGTTGACTACGAGCCTCCTTTGCCTGATATTAGCTTCGATGGCAGCCTTGAGAAGCTTGAATTCGTAGCCTTTGCTGGAAGCCAGAAAATCCAGGGCTGTTGCATCCTTGGGCAGACAGGAACCACCGTATCCTAATCCTGCCTGTAAAAATGCTGGCCCGATGCGAGGGTCGAGCCCCATGCCTCTGGCAACATCATCGATGTCGGCCCCCGCAACTTCGCAGATGTTGGCAATCTCATTGATGAAGGAGACCTTAGTGGCAAGGAAGGTATTTGATGCGTATTTAATCATCTCCGCAGAGGTGATGTCCGTTACCAGCACGGGCGCTTGGATTTTTGAGTAAATAAGAAGCAGCTTATCGGCTGCCCGATAGTCATTAGTTCCCATGACAATGCGGGAGGGATGATACCAGTCATAAACACCTTGCCCGCCGCGTAAGAATTCGGGGTTGGAGACATAGGTAATTTGCGTCCCCTGTAAATAGTCTTTTATGAGCCTGACACCTGTCCCCGGAGCGACGGTGCTTTTCATTACCATTATGATGGGACCAGTTATTGAATCGCGTACCTGCTTTACAGCGGTATACACGTATGAAAGGTCACAATTACCGTCCGGCATTGCCGGCGTATTAACGGTTATCATTACAATATCGGCTTTCAACGAGCCGGGCAAAGCTGCTGCAAATTTCAGGTTACCAGTTTGCAGTCCATGCTTAAGCAACTCTTTGAGTTCTGGTTCATGATAAGGAACTACCCCCGAATTCATAAGTTCCAGGCTGTTGGGATTGATTTCAACGCCGGTTACTCTGTGACCGGCATCTGCTAGACAACAGGCTGCGACTAATCCAACCCGACCAATGCCCATTATGACGACTTCCACTTTGTTATCCCAATTCTATTAAATACGCCACCCGATATTACTTCGTTGGCGTCCCCTGTAATAGCGCCAGATAGTCGTTTATTACCTTTTCACTATCACCCATGGTAACAATCTGCCCCTCGTTCAATAGCATCGACCGCTGGCACAGATTCTTCACGGTGTTCAGCATATGGGAGACGAAAACTATGGTTCTGCCCTCGGTTTTAAACTGGTTCATCTTGTCCCGGCATTTTTCCTTGAAGGATTCATCGCCCACGGCGAAGACTTCGTCTATGAGTAGGGTATCGGGAACAGCGTGGACGGCGATGGAAAAGGCTAACCGCACGCTCATGCCGGAGGAGAAATTCTTCAGCTTCATGTTTTCGAATTTCTTGAGTTCGGCGAAGGCGAAAATGTCATCGTATATCCTGTCCACCTGTTTTCGCCCCAGCCCCAGGATTGAAGAGTAAATGTAAACGTTCTCCCGGGCAGTCAACTCGGACTGAAAGCCAACGCCCAACTGGAGGAAGGAGGCGACTTTGCCATTCAGGCTGACCGAGCCGCCATCAGGGTATAAGATCCCGGCCATTATTTTAAGCAATGTGCTCTTTCCCGAGCCATTCCTGCCGATTATGCCGAAGGCTTCGCCTTTGTTGACCTTGAAGCTGACATCTTTCAGCGCCCAGAACTCTTCGTAGGAGACTTGCCTTTTAATCAAGCCGACTATGTTCTGGAAGACTGTGGTCTTTTTTTCATGAGGGATGCGGAATTTCTTGGAGATGTTGTCAATGATTATAGCATTCATCACAATTCCTCGGCGAAGCGGCGCTGTAATTTGCTGAAGATAAGGCTGCCCACGAGATAGGCAGCGATGGCGAAGCCGATGACAACCACAATGCTGTACAATGAAGGTAAATCGCCGGCGACCATTACATCACGGTATATGGTTACAAACAGAGTTACCGGGTTGAGCATGTAATAGGGCATTAGATAATCCGGGATTATGCTCAGGGGATAGAAAATGGGTGAGCAGAAGAAGAGGACTCTGTGCACGACCTGCCATATCTGGTTGATGTCACGGAAGTAAACGAAAAAGGCGGACAAGATCAGCCCGGCACCATAAACAAAGAAGAAAAAGACGAGGTGAATTGGAAAGAACAGGGGCACGGTAACGGGCAGATACCCTAGCAGGACAGCTAATATAGCCAGCAGTACTATGAACGCGAGCACGAAGTTTATGAGGTTGGCCAGGACATTGCTTAAGACCAGTATCTGCCGGGGTATATAGACTCTGGTCACCAGGTTGGGCTTGCCGACGATAGAGCGGAGGGAAGAGGAGGTGCTAGTGGAAAAGAACTGCCAGGCCATCATGCCCACCAGTATGTTTATGGCGTAGTTCTCCTCACGACCCCAGAGATGCCTGAAGATGACGTACAGGACCAGTGCCATCAGAAGTGGGCTGAGCAGAGACCAGAAAAAGCCGAGGGCGGTATTCTGATAGCGATTTTTCAGGTCGGCTACGGTCAGGTTCCAGATTAACTCTCGATATTGCCACATTTTATGGTTTATATTATAGCTGCTCAGAGGCTCTATGTCACCCTTGGCAACTCGCCCATTTAGCCGTCAGTATGGCGATGACCTTTTAAGGTCGCTTGGTGTGGTCTCGGTATTCCTTGACGGTCTGTCCCAATACTGAACCAGAGTCTCCATCATAATCCTCAACTGGAATGGGCTTGAGGATGTAAGCTATATAAGCTATACTATAGAAGCTATAATAGTAGTATGCTTTTGAAATTCCACTGGGGAAAGGCCTAGAGAAGGAAAACAAAAGATGGCCAATCCTAGAATCTCCGTCATAATCCTTAACTGGAATGAACCTGAGGATACTGGATGAAGGGGAGCAGTATGCAGACGCGAATGCAAGATAGGTTGGTGTCAGTAATAAAGAGAAATCAGTTAGTTTACAAAATAGGCCGCTACTTATACATGAAATATCACAGATTTAGGTTGGTGCTAGTAATAAAGATAAATCAGTTAGTTTACAAAATAGGCCGCTACTCATACACGAAATATAAAAAATCCAGGAGCAGAAAAGACTCTTATTCCAGAATCAAGCAGCCAAATGCTGTTGATCACCTGGACAGCTCAAGTAAACCCGGCCTGAATGTCATCATCCTTGTCGTTGATTGTCTGCGGGGATCCCAACTCTCCTGTCGTGGGTATCCCAGAGAGACAACGCCCTTTCTGGATGCGTTCGGCTCTAAATTCAGAGCAATCTCTGCCGCATGCTGGACTCACCCCGCTGTAGCATCACTCCTGACAGGACTATATCCCCATAATCACAATGCAATTATCGGCGATAAGATGAAGCATTTTGTACACTTGGAGAACCTTTACACGATAAGGAAGCCGATTGTGACACTACCGGAGATATTATCTCTAGCAGGGTATAGGGTATACCTTGGGACTGGAATAAGTGTGGCTTTTTACCCCATTAAAGGAAGGCGTATACCCGATGTACATGATCGTTGGGCAAACGCAGACGAGCTAATGACTGAATTAACGAGCTGGATTTACAAGAAATCCGGCCCGTTCTTTGCTTATCTCCATCTTGCCGACCTGCATGAGCCATTACAACCACCGCAGGATTTCAGAAATTTCTTTGGTAAGGTAAAGGACATCCCTAAAATCAACAAGTGGGATTTTGGGAGACCTGAAATGCAGCAAGGTGCACAATTTCAGGAATATAAAGAGAACAGGATACTCCTATATGACAATACATTAAGGTATGTAGACCATGCAATTGAGAAGTTCTATGCTACCCTCAAAGATATTGGGCTTGTTGATTCTACTATCCTCATAATCACAGCAGACCATGGCGAGGAGTTCTGGGAACATGCTGCCCTGGAGGCAGAGAATTTTTACGACCCGAGGGGGTATTATGGTGTGGGCCACGGCCATAGCGTTTTTAACGAGATACTCGAAATTCCACTCCTGATATCTGCTCCTGGCATTCCCAATAGACAATCCAATCACCTCGTTAGTTTGGTGGATATCATGCCTACAGTTCTCGATTTGCTTGAAGTCAGGCACGAGCTGAAATTTGATGGGCAGAATATTCTTGACAAGCAGGAGCCTGGAAGGCCTCTGCTCAGTGAAGCCTCTGGATATGGATATGAAAAAAAGGCGCTGATTATTGGGAGGTTTAAGCTGATCTATTCGCAGGATGATGGAGTGGCATGGGTTTTTGACCTTGAGAAGGATCCCCAAGAATTGCATCCTATTACAGACCATGGCGTGGTATCAATGTTCGTTGACAAGCTATCCGAAATACAGAAGAGAGATAAGAAGCGGAGGATAAAAGAGAATATTGAAGAGAAAATCTGACAAATCTCTAAGATATCTATGGATTGTGCGTGAACGATAGGGGTGGGGTAACGATGCCATGTACCGAATCCACCGTCTCCGTTATAATCCTTAACTGAAATAGTATTGAGGACACCATCGGGTGTTTGGAGTAACTGAGATAGATAATCCATTTCATCTATGAAGGTATGGCTACTGACAACGAAAGAGTCCCAAACTAAACCGGACCAACAGCTATCAATAGGACGCCCGGCGATAATCACATGCTCTTCTTGCCCACCATCTAGGAGGCACGGCTTTTGTGGTTTTCTGGTTTCTTACTTGCTTTATCGCCTAGTTGACGATATGAGTCCAGAAGCCGTTGCTCCATAATTCGCCAGCTATAGCGATTTTCGTATGCCCTTCGGCCATTCTGTCCAAAGCCCCGACGTAATTCCGGATTGTTCTTGAGTTCGAGTATTGCTTCTTTGATCGCATCGATATCCCCATAAGGCACGACAAGGCCGCAATTCTCTTTCCTTACGATATTGGCCATTGAGCCGCCATCGCTTACAATTATCGACTTCCCGCACATCATAGCTTCAAATAGCTTGTTAGGGCTTTCATACTTGGTCTTGGGAATTCTGGGGTCGCTGAGGCGAAAAAGGATATCTGCTTCTAAGGTCTCTTTAATGACATTTTCATACGAAGGTAGCCACCCAAGGTATTGGATCTTGCTAGATGTGAGGACGGAATTATTAAGGAAAGCTTCATTATGGACAGCCCCTGCTAGTATCAGGCGCACTCCCTCCAAATCCTGCATAGCCCTGGCCATGAATTGTAGACCTCTCGATCTGTTGATAACACCCGCATAGAACACGGTCAACTCCGCTGAGGCATTTCTTAGCTTCTTTGCCTGATTTGCATCAAAATAGTCGGGGGGAGAATTGTAGATATAAGCAAGCTTGTTTATTCGAGCTCCTCTGACCTCCTCGTACCGCGATTCATCTACCAGGAACAAAACTTCCGTAAACCCAATTCCGAGTTTCTCAACTCCCGCCACTAAGCTCCTGACAAGTTTTCTCACCAACTGGAAACGTCCGTCGGGCAGATTATTGGCGTAGAAATCACCAATGGTATAACAGAGCGGGACCCTTTTGATGAGCTTAGCAAGAATTGCTGGTATCAAAGTATCTAGATCACAGGCGTGTATGACATTACATTTATCTTTCAGCAAAAAGAAGAACTCGTATATCCACCAAATTGGAAGGTAGAAGACTACGGATAATTTATCATAAGGTGCTTTAAAACCGAATTTGCAAATTGTATACCCATCGCCGGTTTCGCCCTTTATAGTATTTTGGCGGTCCCATAGCAATAGCTTCACATCATATCCGTTCTCCGATAAGGTCTTTGCCACCTTGTTCGGGGTAGGATCTATTGCCCGCGCACGGACTATAGTTACCTTCATTGCCTTTGCGCCCGTAATATGCTTTATATGCCTTCCCTTGCTCCGGTGAGATAGAAGCAGATGCAATCTATACTATCTACAGCTCACGCACAATAAGTCTGTCAAGATTCTCACTTGTTAAAAGTGTGAAATATCTGCCTCCACTCTAAGGTCAATTTGAGGTTCTTAAACAACCGAAAATCGGACATCTTCCTTAATTGCTGGTACTGGTCTCGCCTCTGCTTTATATTGCTTCGCTCTCGCCAAGGAGAAGCCAGGGCATCAAATTTGGCCCTGATATATGACCTGCCCTTGACCAGACTGTAGGCTATTATCATGAGCTCTATTGCCAGGAGAATGGGCAGGCAAGCTAGTAAGGTTAGGGGCTTTAGCGTGCTCAATAGCAGAGTTTGCCGATTTTTCTCGAGACGAATTAGTTTCTCAGGGTCCATCTTCAGGCTGTATTTATGAAAGACTATTGATTCGGGCAGGCAATATACTTCATAACCCATCAGGCGCAGGAGCCAAGAGACGATTACATCATCGTTCCCCATAAAGCACCAGCCGGGCGCGCCACCCATCTGCTCGAGTAATTGACGCCTGATTAGATAGGAGCAACCGCTAACCCCAGGCACGTTAGCAGGAATGACTGAATTATCATCCTCTTTGCCCAGGCCGCGGCAAAAGCCCAGGCCAGTGATATGAATATCCAATCCCACGGCGTTGATTTTAGTCCGGTCATTAAAAAGCAAAACCTTAGGCGTTACGGCTCCTGCTTGCGGATTCTTATCTAAAAAAGCTACCATAGCACTTAGCCAGTTGGGAGCAACTTCAGTGTCTATGTTCAGCGGCCCAATGTAGTCTCCGGTGGCATAAGGTAAGCCGCTATTAATGCCGCCAGCATAACCCAAATTTTTATCATTAACAACAAATGTTAAGTCGGGGAACTTATTTCGAACATAATCCAAACTTCCATCGCTGGAATTGTTATCAACGAAAATAACCTCGAAATTCGTATATCTTTGTTTCAAGACTGATGAGATGCACGCATCAAGATGCGACATCCCATTATAGTTTACTAAAATCACCGACACTCTTTTTGCCATAGCTTCCTTCAGGCAGAAAGCATATTAGTTATCTCCCTTTATAATATGGCAACATTTCTTGGTGGGTTGATTTATGCTCCTGTTATTTTCGCCTGCTTAAAGCGTTCAGGATTATGCCGGTGAAGATGCTCAATATGCCAGCGATGATGAACAGAGCGGTCAGTACGGCGCTGCCGATGGCCAGGTTGCCTGTTGTGGTAGCTATATGAAGCACCCTGAAGCCGATGATGAGACCAATCACCACTAAGATACCACCTGCTAGTCCGAAGAAGAATAGGGGCCTCCTCTCCGAAATCATGGCTATTATCCGGCTGAGAACGTCTACGCCATGTCTTATCGGGTTGAGGGTGGAGCCGTCTATAGTATAGATGCTTGAGATTGGCACCTCGGTTATCTTGAGGTTTTTGTCAGCGGCGCTGGTTATCATCTCCGATTCTATAGCGAACCCGCTCTCTTTCAATTCAAGTTCGTTTATTGCCTTTGGTGAAAGGGCTCGAAAGCCGGATTCGGAATCGGATATATTGGTTTTTGAAGCGAGCTGAGCTGAGTGTAAAAGGACTTTTCGCCCGATTCGGCGGTAACGAGGAGCCTTATCATTCTGGGCCTCTCTGGAGCCTATGACGAGGTCAAAACCCTCCGAGATAGGTTTGATGAGAGCGGGAATCTCATTAGGGTCATGCTGGGAATCAGCATCTAAGAGAACGAGGACATTTGGATTTCTCTTCCTTGCCTCTGTCAGTATGCTCTGGATGGCTGTTCCTTTGCCTCTGTTTTCGGCATGTCGGATTACGGTGGCACCGGCAAGCTCAGCAACCCTGGCGGTGTTATCAGTGCTTCCATCGTCAACAACTATGACCTCGTCCACATATTGCCTTGCCTGGAGAACTATGCTTCCGACATATCTTGCTTCATTATAGGCAGCCATGCCAGCAAGGATGCCAGTCTTGTGTCCTCTTTCGGGAGTCTGAAGTACAAATTTTTCCATTCCACCTCTACTTCACGGTTACCGATTTTGCTAGGTTGCGGGGTTTGTCAGGGTCGCATCCTCGATTGATAGCGAGATGATAAGCTAGGAGTTGAAGGGGGACTACGGCGACCATAGGATAGAGTAACTCATCAACTTTGGGAATCTTGACCCAAGAATCATAAATGTCGCTTTCCCTGTCGGAGACACCAATAATATAGGCGCCGCGTGATTTAGCCTCCACGGCATTGCTCAGGGTTTCAAGAAAAGTATAGTCGGCGGGGCAAATCACCACTACTGGTGTACCAGACTCGATGAGGGCTAAGGTGCCATGCTTGAGTTCCCCGGCGGGCATACCTTCGGCATGGATATAGGAAATTTCCTTAAGCTTCAAGGCGCCTTCAGAGGCGATGGCAAAGTTGATTCCTCTGGCCATGTAGTAGAAATCGTTCTTATCTTTCAGCTTCTGGCTGACCTTGATAAGCTCGTTTTTGTTCCAGTCCAAAACCCTGGTTATCTCGTTGCTCAGGTCGGTAAGCTTGGCAGCCGCTTCGCTAAAAGCGTTAACCATGGAAAAGGATAACAGGTAGAACATGGCTAGTTGAGACAAAAAGGATTTAGTAGCGGCTACGGCTATCTCAGCACCACAATTCAAGTAGATAACCTGATGACTCAGGTCAGCCAGTATGGAATTAGGACGGTTGACGATGGAGATAACTTGAGCCCCGGCATCTCTGGCTGCCTTTACCCCTTCGACTACATCAGCGGTCTCGCCACTCTGGGAAACGGCTATAACAATGGTGTTTTTGTCCACAGAGTCGGCGAAATAACCGAATTCAGAAGCCATGACTACGTCACAGAACTTCTTGCCCACTCTGGAAAAGAGGTATCTGCCGACCAGAGCAGCATAGCGGGAGGTGCCACAAGCAGTTATAATAACCTGACTTGCCCTCAGAATGTCCAGGGCAATGTTGGTGAATCTCTTTTCATCCTGATGGACTATTTGGCTAAGCACCTGAGCCTGCTCCATTATCTCCTTGAGCATGAAATACTGGTAGTCTCCTTTATGGCTCTCCGCCCAACCATGGTCGAGTTTCCTCGCTTGCTTAATCAGCTTGTTTCCTTGGGCATCGAAGAATTCGATTCCTTCTTTTGTCAGCATCACCACCTCATTATCCTCCAAACTCATCACCTGATTGGTATATTGCGAGAAAGCCAGAGCGTCACTACTAACATAGTAGTCAGGGGCGTCAATGCCTACAATCAGGGGAATGTTCTTCCTTGTGCCTATGATTTTGCTGGGGTCATCAAGGGATATGACCAGAAAGGAATAGGAGCCCTCAAGCCTTGGAGCTATATTTAATACAGCCTGTTCCAGGGAACATCCGTTTTTGAGCTCATCTTCGATAAGGTGAGGAATGATTTCGGTGTCGGTTTCCGAGCTAAACTTGTGTCCTATTTTGGTGAGTTCCTGGCGGAGCTGCTGATTATTCTCAATGATGCCATTGTGAACTACAGCCACTCTGCCGCTGCAATCGGAATGAGGATGAGCGTTGAATTTAGTGACACCACCATGGGTTGCCCAGCGAGTATGCCCGATGGCAACGATGCCGGGGAGGCCTGCTAGGTTCTGTTTCTGGATGACTTCGTCAATCTTGCCGGCGTCTTTCCTTATCAGTAGCTTGCCATCGTATAAAGAAGCTATGCCTGCTGAATCATAGCCCCGATATTCCAGACGCTTTAAAGCCTCGAGGGCAATGGGAACTGCTGGCTTTTTGCCACAATAGCCAATGATACCGCACATTTTAATCCATTAACCTTCGTAATAATTCTTGCCTTTTGCCCTCGTCGAGTCTTGTTTCGTTGTCCTTTACCTGGTATCGGGACTCAAGCAAAGCCATCTTATTCGCCCCCAAGTCCTGGCGCAAAAATACCTGGGGTCCCACGAAAGAATCAGGGCCTACTCGAACGCCGGGCATGAGGCTGGCATTTACTCCGATGCGGCAACCTCGACCCATAATTACCCCTAGTTTATCATATCCGGTATCTAGCAGACTATCACCGACTTTTATGTGGATATTCCCTTCGTCGAGGCGGAAGTTAGCCAGCACAGTGCCGGCACCAAAGGAACAATCGTCGTCCACTATGGAATCACCGATATAGTTGGAATGGAACCAGCAATTATCGCCGATGTAGGAGTGCTTTACCTCAGTGGAATAGCCAATAACGGAGTTAGAACCAATGTGGCTGTAGTCTCGCACCAAGGCATTATTGCCAATGATGGAGTTTGCCCCAATATACACAGGACCTCGAATTACAGCATTTTCCAATACCTTGACATTATCGCTCAGGATAACTTTTCCTTCGATGTTCGCTTTCTTGGATATGCGGGCTGAAGAGGCAATGTAAGGTTGAGCATTTTCCAGGAAGTATTCCATTACTTTGAAGATATGCCAGGGATATTTTATTGGTGCCCAAAGATCGTTGTAGGGAATCACCTTGATCTTGTGTCCTGCCTTCACCATGTTGTCCAGGGCGCATTCATAGACATCGTCCTTGGTAGTCTGTACGGTTTCAATATAGTGTAAAAGCTCCTCCGGGTTATTATGGCAGTGAATCAAAATGTTTACTAGGTTGCTAGGTTCCTCGCCAGGATTGGGCTTTTCCACGATGTGTATTAACTCATTTTGAGAATTTACCTGGAGGTAGCCTCCTGGGAAGTATTTCTGGATGTGATAACCCAGAATATAGGAGGAGGCAGTGGTTTTATGAGCTTCAGTGATGATTTTGGTGTACGCTGAGCTTGAGAAGACATCATTGGGATTTATTACTAGAAGCTGCCCGTGGAGGAAGGGCTCAGCGCGTTTCAGAGCGTCAGCGATGCCTGATGATTTCTTTTGCAGAGCGAGGTCGATTTTTGTCCCAGGGATTTTTTTGGTTATTTGCTCTATCTTTGCTACGTTTTCGGGATTCCCGATGATTACAAAGTGACTTAAACCTGCCTCGTAGGCTAATTTTATTTGATGTTCGAGAAGTGACTTTCCGAGGAAATCAAGGAGGAACTTGTCTTCAGCAATGGGGAACATCCTCTTGCCGCGGCCACCGCAGAGAAATAAGGCTTTCACCTGTTAGCCTCCACCAGACTTTGAACGAGTTCTTTGCCTTTGCTTATAAGCTCATCGGTTTGTGCCTGCGACGTTGACTCGGAGATTACTCGGATGACAGGCTCGGTGCCACTAGCTCTGATAAGCATCCAGGAGTCAAGAAATTCCAGCCTCAGGCCATCAAGAATATTTATCTCATTGGGAGCAAGAAGGTGAGTCTTTTCCTTTACCTGAGCCATGACTAACTCCTTGAGTTCATTAGGGCAAGGAACATTTGCTTTTTCGAAGAATAGCCTGGGAATACCTCTGAAATATTGCCTAATTTCGCCGGCATCGCTTAGCTGACTTAACAGGATGAGGGAAGCAAAAATGCTATCGGGATAATAGCCCGCCTCGGGGATGATGTAGACGCCTACCTGCTCCACTCCTAAGGCAGCGTCAAGCTCCTGGACTAAATGCGCGACGGCGACGTCACCTACCCTGCCTCTGACCACTTCCACCCCAAGGTCCTTCACTGCCAGGTCGAGAAGAGTGCCAGTTTCTACCGTGGTAGCAATCTTTTTCTTTCCCGTTCGCTTGACAGCCAGTCTCGAGATGAAGGCGATGGGCTCGTTGAAACCGAGGAAACCTTCTTTATCGCAGAAAACAACGCGGTCGGCATCGCCATCAAAGCAAATAGCTAAGTCAGCATTATGTTGTCTCAGGAAATTAACTGTGCCCTGGAGGGTATCCTCCTTCGGCTCTGGATTTCTCCCCGGGAAAAGGCCATCGGGCTCGTCATTTAAAGGTATCGCATTGAGGCCCATCTGGACAAAGATATCGCTGGCAAACTTGGAGGCAGCACCATTTCCAGGATCAACGACTATTTTTAGCTGGTGATTAAATTCTGGCAGAGAAAGCTTGCCTTTAATAAAGGAAAGGTATCTTTGTTTCATATCATGTGCTTGCTCCAAAGTTCCTCTCTTCCCTTGACGGAATTTCTGCTCAAAATAGACTTTCTCTATCTCCGCTTCTTGAGCCTGGCTATATCCCAGCGAATTCTCAGTGAAGAGCTTGATTCCATTGAACTCGGGTGGATTGTGGGAAGCCGTGACCATAATTCCAGCGATGAAGCTCGATTCTCGGGTGAGCAATGCCAGCGCCGGGGTAGGCAAAATGCCTAAATCAACTACGTTTATGCCACAAGAAAGCAAGCCCGCAGTAACCGCCTCCTTAATCATATCCCTGCTTATTCTGGTGTCGGTAGCGATACAAACTATGGAGGTTGGAGGCAGGGTAGTGCCTATGGCCAAGGCAACCTGGCGGCAGAAATCAGGCGATAAATCCTGGTTGACTACGCCCCGGATGCCACTGGTCCCAAATAGTCTCCTTGTGTGCATTTCCTGTCTTAAGCTAAGTTAAGTAGAAGATAGCACGGAATTAAGTGATTGGCAACAATCACACGGCATAATAACATATGTTAAACTATGCTTCCCGGTCATAAGCAGCGCTGTTTTGGAAGCATATAATGACAAGGGAAATAGCTTGGACCTTGTTGATGACAGTTAGCCCCGTTTTCGAGTTAAGAGCTGGTATACCGTTGGGCATATTATATTATGGGCTAGACCCCTTGTTTACCTTCTTTATAGCGGTCATTGCTAACGCCCTGATATTCTTTCCCCTCTTTTTCGGCTTGCGTCTCTTTTACGACAAAGTTCTGTTCCGAATCCCGTTGTTCGACAAGTATCTGGATAATTTAAGAAAACGAGGTAAACCCAAAGTAGAGAAATACGGCTTCTGGGGATTATTTTTGTTTGTGGCTATACCTTTGCCTATCACCGGGGCATATACGGGGACTATTTTAGCCTGGTTACTGGGCATGGATTGGAAGAGAGCCTTCCCTGCCGTTGGGCTGGGTGTGATTGTGGCCGGTGTCATAGTGCTCTTAATAACGCGCTTAATAGAGCTGGGGATACTCGGCGTCCCGTGGATTTTTCCAGGCTGGCTGAATTAAATTCCAACGACCGATTCAGAAATGATTTTTGCTGTGGTCGAGTATAAACACAACCCTACTAGATATAGTCGGTACTAAAAGGCTGGATATCTTCTGTATAGATACCCAGCCTTTCAGTGGTTCTGCCACCTACGATATTAGCTTTAACTCCTCCCTATTTCCCTATCCTGAACATTTTGGTCCCACACACGGGACATACGCCTTGAGTGGCCGGCCTGCGGTTCTTCATGATTATGCTTCTGGGGTTCTTCATTTCCCTTTTGGCGCGGCATTTCATGCAGTATGCTTGCATCTGTTCACCTCCCTTTTTATAAAAGAATAAGCCATCATTACTCGAATGTCAATAGTTTTCCCTTAAATATTCCATAAATATTGTTAAAAGTCTCGTTGCTTATGCGTATTATTTCCAATTCTAACTCGGAGAGGAAGTTCATTGAATGATGGATGCTTTAAAAATTTGATGACCAAAATTCGTGAACATGAAGGCACCATTCACAAGTCCACCGGTGACAGGTTGGGTTACTTACTTAAATGATGTGAAACGCAATTTAGATGTGGAGTCGCTGTAGCACCTGGCGTGCCTTCTGAGTTGCTCGGGCACGGTGGCTGATTTGATTTTTCGTCTCTAAATAAAGCTCGGCCATGGTCTTACCTATCTCAGGAAGGAAAAAAATAGGGTCATAGCCAAAACCATTTTCTCCCTTAGCCTCAAAGGCAATCATGCCATGACACTCGCCATAGCATACCTCTGCACGGCCTCGTGGACTAGCTATAGCAATGACGCACTTAAAATGGGCTGTCCGTTTCTCCCAGGGAACACCGTTAAGTTTAGCTAATAGAAGGCTCACCTTCTCCACATCAGTAGCAGCTTCACCGGCAAAACGAGCTGACTTAACACCCGGCCCCCCGTTAAGGGCATCAACCTCCAATCCTGAGTCATCGGCGAGTGTAGTAAGCTGGCTTAATTTGGCATAAGTAATGGCTTTTAACCGAGCATTTTGTTCGTAGTCGTTCCCCGACTCAGTGACGATTTTTGCTATTCCTTCTTCGGTCAGCGTGGTTATTTGGTAACCAAGACCATCCAGTAGCAAGCGATATTCCCTGATTTTCCCTGAGTTGGAGGTAGCTAAGAGGAGTTTCGGCATTTTGGCGTTAGATGTCTTGAAATCTTTGTGCCAGCTTCTTTGCCACTTCGGGCATGGTGGTGTATTCCATTTCCTCAAGTGGCAGGCGATGTGGTTCAAACGGACCCATTCGACGCAGGAAATCCGCTATAATGTTTGCTTGATGACGAGCCTCATCGAAAGCAGGGTCATCGAAGAGGTCACGAGGCCCGACAAGCTTGCCATTAGCAATTTGGAAACCAGCAGCTATTGCTCTTGGTGGACCATCGAAGCGGCAGGGATTGCTTTCCCGGACGGCTACCGGCATTAAGGGGCCATGGTGGGAGCCTCTCATCCAGCCTTCTACTATGTGAGGAGATGCGAAGGGTTCCAATATTTCACCCACGGCGGGAAATTTTCCCTGGGAGCGAATGATGCAGACGGGGTCATCCTTACCTATGTATCTGCCGGCCATGAGAGATAATCTTTGAGTAGAGGAGACAGCAGCGATTTCACCACTCTCCTTATGGTACACCGCTTTAACGGCATAGCGGCCTGGTGCGCCGAGAAAAACTAGCATGTCATAAATCTCCTCAGGAGCGTTAAAACTGATTTTTTTGTGCTCTTTGACGTCGTGGACTTCAAAGGTGAAGCCAGAGTGCATATTGGAGGCAATAACCAGCCCAATTGTGTTAAAGGGGTCAGCAAATATTTTATATAGCGGCAGGTTCCAGGCGCCAGACGCTGTCTTATCTGCCATAAATATGACTATGGTTTCAGCTTGGCGCTCGGAAAATTGTATCTCAGCAGTACCAGGTCCCATTCCCTTGATAGTACCGGAGAAAGCATCAGCTAGAAGGTCCTGCCCAGCACCATGTAGCTTCAAGCTCTTAGCTACGTTGGTGCATTCCACAAATGTATCCCAGGCTAACTGGTGGATTTGTTCACTATCTTCACCCTGTTGGTGAGTCATTATCAACTGGAGGTCGTCGCCACAAACTGTAACGTGGCAGTCTATAAGTAGCCCCTGGCCTTGGGCATGTTTCAGTTTTTCCTTAGCCGTTTGTATTACATCGGGGTGGCTGGAAGAATGCCCGACATAGCCGCCGACGTCTGCTTTAATAACGCTTAAAGTTAATTCCATTTCTTCACCCCCTGCTGTACTTCCGTAGTTTAGCAAGGGGGAAGATGAACGTCAACTTGGGATGAAAATTAGTCCCTCTCTGCTATTACCTAAAGCCTCTACTCTATTTTGGTGATAGAGCAAAGCAGTGTAAGCTGCCACTGCAGCGTCGTAAAGGTCGTGGTCGAATATGTCTAAATAGGGCTTAAGACCAGGTAAAATGTCTCCTGTCTTATCCCTGAGGAAGCTCATCCCTTGTTTTGTAGTTTTCCGGGGTATAGTTTTCCCAAAGAGACGGACTTTGCTAGCGAAGGGATAGACCTCAATGATTTGACCAGCTTGCTTCACCTCACGGCCAATGCTAGTTTTGAGCTCAATGCCGCGGTAAATCAAGTCCTTGATAAAAGTCTTCTTGCTAGTGGGGTAACAAGGAATTCCTTGTTGTCTCAATTCATGGTCACATTGCCTGTTCTTCCTTGGGAATTTTGGCTTGCAAGGACAACTTTCCTCAAGACAGCATAACCCCAGTGGCAAGCTCAAGGGGGCATCGATGCCTATTACTTGAGGTGAATAGAAATTTAACAGAGCGACGATATCTCTATTCTCTGTTAAGAAGCCAAGGTAAACAAGTTGTGATTCGCCATCCAATCCTAAACAAGCGCTAGGTTTGGCTTCTGTTGAGGTTAAATCGATGCCGAAGAAAGTGGGATACTTCACATTACTGGAGAAGACTTCTTTCCTAACCGTTTTAGTATTTCTCTAGCTGCCACTATACCCGAGGCTGAAGCTTGGACTAAGCCTCGACTGACACCAGCGCCATCGCCAGCAGCGAATATATTACCTATCTCGGTCTCTAAACAAGGGGTCAACTTTAGCTGACTAGAGTAAAATTTAACCTCTATCCCGTAAAGCAAAGTATATGGAGAAGCGACGCCTGGAACTAGTTTGTCCATAGCTTGAAGCATTTCCACTATGCTCTTGAGATAACGATAGGGGAGGGCAAAGCTTAAATCTCCTGGAGTTGCCACTTTTAAACTTGGTTCAATGGGACTATCATGGAGGCGGGCTTGTGTGGAGCGATGGCCATCTATTAAGTCTCCCAATCTCTGCACTAACACACCGCCACTAAGGACATTAGCTAGCCTTGCCAGATACTTACCGTAGGCAATAGGTTCATGGAAAGGCTCGGTGAAGGTGGTGCTCACTAAAAGGGCAAAGTTAGTATTTTTTGTCTTGGGCTGGGTATAACCAATGCCATTGACTGTAATCACAGGGTCGGAGCCACCTGTAGACTCCATAATTACCTCGCCTCCAGGACACATACAGAATGTTCTAACCCGGTCATTGAAACTGCTGGAATAAAATTCGAGTTTTGATTCATACAATGTTGAAGTTAGCTTCTCCATGGTTGTCATTGGTACTTCGATTCGGCAACCCACATCTACAGGGTTGGAATCAAGGCTTAGCTTAAGCTTTTCGGCTTCATTGCATAGCCATTCTGACCCCTCTCTCCCTGGGGCTAAGATTAAGTAGCTACAGCTTAAGCTTTCACAGTTGCTAGTTTCAACAGCTTTGACCGCACCATCGTCAACTACAATATTACTAATTGTTGTTCCTAGCCTTATGTCTAATTTAGATGACAGATAATTTTGCATAGCCTTCAATGTTTCGTGACAAAGCTCTGTTCCCAAATGACGCAATTTAACAGGGGTTAATGTAAGCCCGGCTGAGGCAGCCTCTCGCTCCAGCCCGGCTGTATTTTCCCCCATACCATAAACCTTGGGAGGGGCACCAAATTTGAGATAGATAGAATCCACATAATCTATGAGTGCTTGGGCTTTGTCTAAGCCAACCAGTTCTTTGAGCCTGCCGCCTACATGGGTCGACAAAGTTAGTTTGCCATCACTGAAAGCACCAGCACCTCCAAAGCCACTTACTAAATTACATGGCGAGCAGAGTACACAGCGTCCACTTCCGTTTTGAACGGGACAAATGCGAGTATCAATTTCTCCTCCTTTGTCCAAGAGCACAACGTCGAGGCCAGCGTTACATAATTCCAAACTAGCGAATATACCGGCGGGACCAGCACCAACTATGGCGACATCATAATTTTTGGTCATCGCGATTCATGGGGTCGGATTATTTTATAGCTTTCTATGTACCCAGTCAAATAAGTTTACTGAGATGGGAAAGAAGGCCCTAAGCTCAATTCAATTTTGAGCTAAAACGTCTGTAGACAGACACTAAAAAGAATGTTTGGCGCTTCTTGTCTTTCTTTACGCTGCTTTGCCCAGAGGCATTATATATAAGGGCTTAATTTGTTCCTCTACCCCGAGGACTTTCCTTACCTCTTCATCATGAAAGGCGCCGACTTCCACTGTGGCTAATCCCAAAGCCACAGCTTGAAGGTGGATGTTTTCACCTACATGTCCCACCTCTATGTGAACATATCTTTCTCCACGTCTGCCATATCTATAGGAAGTCCTGTGATAAAGAGCACAGATGACAATATCCACCGGGGCTTCGATAATAAATTCTTGGTCCAGAGTTGCTCTGGCTAAATCTGGTCTTAAATCAGCCGGTTTGTGTAAGCTCAAGGAATGGGAATCTGCTTCATAGTGATAAATGCCAGCCTGTAATTCTTCGGGAGCTTGCTTTGCCTCGCTGGCAATGACACCTTGTTTGCCAACGAACACAAAAATCTCCAGGGGATAGGTAGCTCCGGCACTGGGCGCTGCCCTGAATTCTCTAGTTCCGGTGATGCCCTGGGCCGACCAAAGTATTTGACTCAATTGAGATAAGTTTAGTGGATCCCTACGGTATCTACGAACCGCTCTGCGCCTTAGTATCGTTTCCTCTAATGAAACCTTGCCTCTCAACTGAGGGGAGGGAAGCTTAATTATGGTTTGCCTCATGCCAAATTCTTCGCTACCTTCAGAATTACAAATAACATTTAGCCCTTGATAACGCCCATAGGTATAGCCATAGCCACTTTTCTAGAAATACCAGCCTGGTGAACCACATCCATAACTTCAGTGATATCTTTGTAAGCTTGGGATGCCTCCTCAGCTAGCGAAGGAATGCTTCCCGCCTTGATGGTAATACCTCTGTTCTCTAATTCTCGCACTACATCTCTACCCTGCATACTCCGCCTGGCAGCACCGCGACTTAACACTCTCCCAGCACCATGACAAGTGGAGCCAAAGCTCTCAGACATGGCCTTTTGAGTGCCCACAGCAACAAAAGAACAACGTCCCATATCTCCGGGCACGAGCACAGGTTGACCTACCTCCTTGTAGCGTCTGGGAGTATCCTTATGGCCTGCCGGAAAAGCTCTGGTAGCTCCTTTGCGGTGAACGCAAACCCTAAGCTTGCGACCGTCTACTATGTGTTCCTCTATCTTAGCGATGTTGTGGCAAACATCATAAATCTGCCTCATACCAAGTTTCTCAGGACTTTTACCGAAAATTTTAGAAAAACTTTCTCTAACCCAGTGGGCAATGCACTGCCGGTTAGCCCAGGCATAGTTAGCAGCACATGCCATAGCACCTAAATAATCTTGGCCTTCCGATGATTCTATGGGAGCGCAGGCGAGCTGCCGGTCGGGGAGCTTTATCCCGTACTTCGATACCGCCTGCTCCATGACACGCAGGTGGTCAGTACATACTTGATGACCAAAGCCGCGAGAGCCTGTGTGAATTAAGACTAATATCTGACCTATCTCAGTGATGCCCATAATACTAGCTATGTGGGAGTCGAATATCTCCTTCACCACTTGAATCTCAAGAAAATGATTTCCTGAGCCTAATGTGCCTGCCTGAGGCATGCCTC